>Ga0209367_1014193_pt1 | contig 10131 bp, 10 predicted proteins | sample WorMetLIZISLAND2_FD_187412 | JGI IMG/M metagenome (GOLD analysis project Ga0209367, IMG submission 187412) | Marine gutless worms symbiont microbial communities from Max Planck institute for Marine Microbiology, Germany - Olavius geniculatus... ...
TGCCAAAACATTGCATACTCTCTAAAATTGTCATAACTAAAACCTCTGTAACTTGGCAGAAACGTCGACAGAATAGGTCTGGAAAAGTGAGTTTAAGGTCCTTGAAAAGTCCTTGAATTTTTTTCTTCCCAAACTGTGGCCACCCTGGGATAAACGTTGACACATTTCAGTGTTAAATACGTCTACACTGTGTCTCAAAAAATATCCCCAACATTTTTGACTGTAACTTGAAAACCAATAATCAGATTTCGATAATTTTTGGTACAAATATTCCTGACATAGCATGCCATCAAATGACCGTTCAGTTTTCCACCTCACCCGATGTATGTTTCTGCACTACCTAGGGAAAGCAGATTAAGTGAAATATGTGTTGAAATAAACAGAGAACCTGAAAAAACATCCCCGACATTATCGATCGTAACTTGAAGGATGATAGCAGATTTTAATACTTTTTGGCAGAAATATTTCTGACACAACTGGCTATTAAATAAGTGTTTTAGTTTCTGCCTCACCCAACGTCTGCTTTTGCACTACCTGGGGAAAGCGCACCAAGCATAATACGTGTTAAAATGAATGAAAAACGTTGATAAATTTCCTCTATCCTGATCTGTGGGCCGGTCTATTACAAGTTTTAACTGTCATGCATGCAGTGTGTCTGCCAGATGAAGTTTAGGAATGTTTGTGAAGTCAAGAAGTGACTGGTAGAGCCTGGATTGGTCTGGAGCAGAACTTTATCAATACTGCTGTCAATAAATGGAGAAAGCGTCTCCTTGCCTGAGTTCGCATAGTGGGCCAACACTTCAAGCAATTTTACTACAGGCAGTTGAAAATAAACCACTGGATGAAATGTCAGCCAAAGTGTCAGAAATGTGAACAAAATGTGTTTTTACGCATTATGTTAATTAAGCAATCATATCCCATTGGATAAAAAAAGTGATCTTTCGCTGGTTATGTTTTCCCCAAGTAGTGCAGAAACAAACGTTGGATGAGGTGGGAAACTGAATGGTCATTTGATGGCAAGTTGTGTCCAGAATATTCGTACCAAAAATGATCAAAATCTGATAATTGGTTTTCAAGTTTCAGTCATAAAGACACAGTGTATACTCGTGTTTAAGGCCAGCAGTTTCGGATAAGTTTTTATCCTGAAAGTCAGGGAATGGACTTTAACAGTACACGGGTCAAAAATTTTTCTTTACTAGTTGACAGTCAGTTCCTTGTCCTAGTAAACAAGCACGGTAATGCCACGGGGGAAAAGCACTGATGACATAGACAGTGGCAGTGCATTCCTGGCTGTTAGATTACTCACATGCCATGGCAGCATGCCCTGCTATGCCCTCCACCCCACACTCAGTGACGTCCACAGACCCGGGTGACCACCCAACTGTGTGCTTGCTTGGTAGTTGAAATACTGAAGATACCAGATGGTACATGGAAGGCCTAAAGTTATTGGGTTGACTTATACACGGTTCAGTCATTTTGGACAAATTTTTACCTCAAAAGTTAAGGGGTCAACTTATATGCAGATTGACTTATACGCAAGTAGACACAGCAAGTCGTATTATGTTTCCACGTTATCAGCTTCACAGCTTTTATACCATGTCTGGCTTTTCCTTACTCATTTCACTCTGTTGGTGAATTGTGGCTATTGTTAAGTGCGCCTTCTAAATAATCTTACTTACTTACTTACTTGTTGATGACAGTGTATGATTGTATATGGTGGTAAAAGTGCAGTGTTTACATCAGAAAAACAAATATGCAGATGTGCCACTTTTCTCTAATTTTAACTGTTCTATTAACTTGTTGCTGCAGTGTTACAGGTTTTTTGATGATTTTACAAATTTTACACTCAAATACATTGTGAGTCAAAATGGGAGACAACAGGTTTTTGTTATAACTTCATCAAATGTTTACTAATTTTCACAATCTTTTCACTGACATTTTACAGGAAATTTTTAGTAAAGACTAAAGATTACAGATTTTACTGCATCACAAATGGTGGGACAGATGGCACAGCATCAATGTGGGATGTTTAATGATATTTGATAGTATTTTTGTATTTTTTTGAATAAATGTGAATAACCTTTTTGTGAATAACTTGATTTGGGTAGTTTTCTGTTGTTAATATTTTACAGGGTAGTGTAACAACATGCTGTGATGGGATCTTTAATGATCACTTTTTGTTGCAAATTTGCCAGTTATGAGGGTCGTTTAAAATGTTATAGTTAACCAAATAGACTAAGTTGACATATAGTTAACCATATGAGATATGCATCACATTTTGCTATGTTTCAGCATACTTTTCTGCAACTGAAATGCACTTGGTCTAGTGTCTCCCTAATCCTCGGACTTTGTTGTAGAATAACTTGGTCTTTCAGCCAGCAATTTGCCCCGCAGACAATGTCCCTGTTGTCAGCAAATGTGTCTTCTTTTATGATGTCCAATTATAGCCCTGTAAGAAGTTGTGCAGTTTATTGTAGTGCTGGATGGTGCTAACGAGTAACACAATGTCATTGACATTTGTAATGTCCATCTGTGTCAGACAACAAACTTGTCGAATGCCCCTGTAATCTGCAAGGCAAATTGCTGGCTGGAAGACCAAAATTGGAATTTTTTTCTACAGTAGAATTTGAGCTTTAAAGAAATGCTGGTGCATTTCAGTTGCAAAGGACTATGCTGAAAAGTGGCAAAATGTGATCTGAATATCTTTTGCTCAACTGTATCAGTCTGTGGACTTTTCGAATGACCCTCGTGGTGTGCCATTAAAGAATCATGGAAATTGATGAAGAAATAAACAAGAACATTTGCAGTCTGTTGTCTTCCCATGTGACTTCGAGTGCATGGTGTTTGTACGTTCCAGACTTTAGAGAACATCAAGCTCGTACAGTTAGAAAAGTTTCACAAAGCCGAAACAGACTTTGAACGTGACAGCATTGAGGTGAATCCGATAAAAATCCTCCATCATGCCGTTGACAACTGTAAGCCGCTGGTCATCACCAAGGCAATGGTCCGTGGTGCAGTGGTCTACCAGGTATTGCTTGTACCCTACTTGACTGCTGTTTACTGTCCAAATCTGTGCAAGTTGATATGTATCATATTCTGTTAACATGAGCAATTTTCTGGTACACAACATGATGGTTGCACCTTTGTTTTGTTTTTGTTTTTATTAATTTGATTTATAGACTGATGGACTGACTGACTAACTTCTCATTTCTAGTTCAAAACAACATTTTTTGTTAGCAAAAATTTTGTGGAAGGCACAAAATGTAGAATCCGATGATTTTTGAAACAGATTTTTTAATACATTCAATAACTGGTATTCTGGAACTGCAGATCATCTAGCAACAATTGCAAACTTCAGTTCGCAAAAATTAGTGATTGCAGTCATGTTTAGACTTTCAGCTTGTTTTTTGATCATAGTTTAAATGAAGATATTTTGTTATCAGTATTGAACATTTGATAATTTTGGTAAAAAATAATATTTCTCAACAAAATTTGACAGTTGCTTCAAGAATTTATTGGGGATTAAGTGTGCGAAATGTTATTCATGTTCGTTTAGATTTGACATTTTTATTGCACAATGTCTAGGGGATCCATTTTTTTACCGGACAGTGTAGAAGTAGTTGAGTAAGCAAAGTTAATCATAATGTTTATTGGCCAGTTGATCATCATTCGTCAGTGAAGATAAGTAAAGTATAGATATTAGATAAGTATATTTTATGCCAGCAATTGAGTTATTTTATTAACATGAGTTTGATGTTTAGTCATCTCAGTAATCATTATAATGCATATATCTAATATTGGATTGTGTTCCTGGGAGTCTATTTATTTCTTTGAAATGTGGTTGTTGACTTTACTGTACTTGATTATTTTTCAGTGTTTCTTGCTTAATTTCTGAGCACTGCTGGAACTTGACTGTTAATGCCAAGCGGAAGATTTTGGCAAGGTCTCGTGATAAAGTTATCAGAGACAAAAAAAGATAAATATTTGATTTCCTGCCATTTATTTTGTTTTTGTTGTTTGCTGCAATTTGTTGGTATGCGGTGTAGGTACCGGTACCAGTCACAGCTAAGCGCCAGCAGTTTATAGCTCTCAAGTGGCTGATGGAATCAGCCAATGAGAAAGACAATCATGTGCGAATATGGGATGCATTGTCTTCAGAGGTGCTTTCAGCTTATAATAATGAGGTAAAGAGGCATAAATTACATGAACTGCTTTTGTGATGCTGATTTTTTCTACTCCTCGCGGGCTATGTTCCTAACGTAGTGAAGAGGAAACAATTTCCAATAACGACCTCAACGCCAGTCACTATTAGTTTTATATGACGCCGGGTCTCTGATACAAGCCAAAAGGAACGAAAAAGCTCTTAAAAGAATAGAAAAGAAAATGATGTGCATGAGGAGTGCATTAGATTGGTCACAATCTAATAATATTTCTTTTTGTTTTGTGCTACTGAGCCTGTTTTATATTGCTTGCTTGTTATGCTTAATTGGAGCAGGGACATTTTGAAAAAAAATGGCTTCAGAAGTGGCACATTCAGCCAAAGTGGTCAAAGTGTAAAGTGTAAGCGGAAGAACTTGCAGCATTTTGTTGGAGTTATTTTTGGTGTTTTTGTATATCATAGCAAATGCAAATATTACTGTAATGTGCTTTTATGAGGTTACATTTTTGAGGTTATTTAATTTTTTGGTTTTGTCATGTCACATTGATGATTGTTTATGTGGGGTGCGGCTTGCGCATAAGTTAGCAGTTATTTGTGTAATGTTTCAGGGAAAGACAGTACGTAAAAAGCAGGAGCTTCACCGAGTGTGTGAATTAAACCGTGCATACGCCCACTTCCGTTGGTGATGCATAGCATTGACTTGTGATGCAGAAGCTGGATGTGATGTGGCCAACGTTTGCACTGTTTCAGTTATACATGGATGCTACGATTGCCACAAGGCTGTGGCCGTATTAGCATGCTTCAGTCTTGGCCACAAAACAGAACTGATCCTACTAGTCTGTATGTCATTGAATTGAATTTAATTTTGGGTCATTGTGATAATTTACAAAGTATAATATAAAATGTCTTCTTTGGAACGTTCAAGTAACTGTCAAAAAATGGTTTATGCCAAGGCCATGCATGCCGTGTGGCATACTATGTCACTGGTAGTCATAATTTCACTCAACTGTGAGCACACATGCAATTTTTGTTTGAACTATTGAATGTTGCCTGATGTTGTATATTAAATCGCTGTACCACACATCAAATACGTCGATGGGATGATTAAACAGCAGGCTCTGAGTGGGGCTAGTATGTAATATGAACTGAATATTCTGTATCGTATTCTGGTGTTGTTTCCCTTGTTTGTAAAATGGAGATGATTTGTATAATCTTGCGTGTTGACTACCGACAGTCCGAGTTGCATGCACATGACATTATCCCAAACAGTGCAGATCATTTTATTGCTGTTGACGGAACAAATTATTATACCACCAGCGTCATAGGTTAAAATGCTATACAGCAAGAAGTTGCAGCTTTCCGGCAGACAGCTACAAATTTCCAACAGAGAAGACAGGTGTTCAAAATGCCAGACTTGCCCTAAAATTTCCCCAAATGGAGGATCTTTAGCCCCAAACTGTATTTTTGAAAGATTTTCTGACAGGTTGAAATTTAAGGGGGCAGTTTTCCCTATACCCCCTCCCCCTTGCCACGACGCCGCTGCTTTATACACTGTGGTCCATAAAAATGTGGCACTTTACTTTTGTCCATATCTTTGCCAAGTATTGACCAATTTTCAAAATTCTTTTACCAGCACACTCTGCAGACAATTTGCAATAATGTGAGTATTATGTATCCCACCAAACCATAAATAGTGACCTTGTGAAATATAAATGTCAGAAAAAACTAACGATAATATCAAACATTTGGGCAAATGAAAAAAAAATTTTAATTTGCCTAAATGTTTGCAAAAAAACATTTCAGACCAACACTGCGATGACCATATGACACTAGACTGTGTTAGACCCACACAGTTTAATGTCATACAGATCTTTCATTGCAATGTTGGTATGAAGTGTTATTTGTTTGTTTACCAAAATGCCTGTTTGTTATTATCGTTATATATCTATATTTCATTCATATTTTACAAGGCAGTGTAGAGATGTATTTATGGTGTGGCGGGATATATAATAATCACATTATTGCAAACTGCAGAGTGTTCCAGTGAAATAATTTTGAAAATCGGTCAATAATTGGCGAAGATATGGGCATAATAAAGTAAAGTTCCGCGTTTTTATGGACCACCCTTTAGATACTCATGCATTTGACTTTTTAAACTCTGGAATAAAGCGTAATAATCAAGAGATTTGAAAATGAACTGAACTCGTAATTAATGCTGGAACTGAGCAAGGTGTTATTTTACCATTGTTGGCCAGTTCTTCGTGAAAACGGTTGCAGATCACCATGGGCATCCTGCCTATCACAGCAAGCACTAGTGACGAGCTTTTCAGTCGTATCAACATCGATGACTTCAAATCTCTTGTATATCTGCTTCACCGTGCCAGAGCCTTTAACTTACTGAAGTTGGCACTTATTCCAAAGAAGAAGCATGGGCCTACTGTTTGTAGTAAAAATATATTTTAAAAATACGCCCCTCTGTCCTTACTTTCTTTTTTTGAAACTGGAAGCACACATTAATATTTTTACGCCTCAGTATAGTGACTCTGACTGTCGTTAACTAGTCTACGTAGTGGCAAAGTCGTCAACGTCAGCTAGTCGGGGCGACGTTTAAAGCGGGATCTCCACCCAACGCAACGAACGCAAGAAAGGTACCCAACAAATGCAGGCTCGCAGCTGCCGCAGTTAATGCAACGGCCAAAACGCAATGAGAAAACTTGGAAAAAATACGTCCGTTTCTCGATTCTGTCAGCTGCGTTCGTTCAATTTTGTTGATTACGTGCGTTGCATTCGATGGAGCCCCGTTGAAGGGGAGTCCCTGGCGCATGCATAATGACTGTCCGCAAAATATCTATGGAGACGGAGGCAGTGGCAGTGGCGCTTTATATGCAGGGTTGACGACGTGCGTTCCATGGACCAATCATGCAGCTGAAGTATGATTTTAACGCTTGACCAATGTACACTGTGTCTCAACAAAACGTCCTCGATATTTTTCAACTGTAACTTGAAAACCAATTATCACATTTTGATAATTTTTGGTACGAATATTCCTGACACAACTTGCCATCAAATGACTATTTAGTTTCCCACCTCACCCAGTGTATGTTTCTGCACTACCTGCGGAAAACAACCAGCAAAATATCACTTTTTGTCCAATGTGCGTAAAAACACATTTTGTTCACATTTCTGACACTTTGGCTGACATTTCATTCAGTAGTCTATTTTTCAACTGACTGTAGTAGAATTGCTTGAACTGATGGCCCACTATGCGAACACAGGCAAGGAGACGCTTTCTCCACTCATTGACAGCAGTATCGATAAAGTTCTGCTCCAAACCAATGCAGGCTGTACCAGTTACTTCTTGACTTCACAAACATTCCTAAATTTTATCTGGTGGGCACTAGGCACACTGCTGCATGACAGTCAAACCTTGTAATAGACCGGCTGTTGGGCCCACAAATTAGGATAGATGAAATTTATCGACGTTTTTCATTCATTTTAACACGTATTATGCCTGGTCTGTTTCCCCAGGTAGTGCAAAAGCAGTCGTTGAGGGAGGTGGAAACTAAAACACTTATTTAATAGCCAGTTGTGTCAGAAATATTTCTGCCAAAAATTAGTAAAATCTGCTAATCTTTCTTCAAGTTATGATCGATAATATATACAACTTTATTCGTCAGAAAGAGAACTGACAGCTAGTAAACAAAAAAATACAAAAAAATACAAAAAATAAACAACTTAACCAAAAAAAACAAAACTAATAATTATTATATTATAATAATTAAACTAATAATAATGTCGGGAATGTTTTTCAGGTTTTCTGTTTATTTCAACACATAGTTCGCTTGATCTGCTTTCCCTAGGTAGTACAGAAGCATACACTGGGTGAGGTGGGAAACTGAACAGTCATTTGATGGCAAGTTGTATCAGGAATATTGGTGCCAAAAATTATTAAAATCTAATTATTGGTTTTCAAGTTACAGTCAAAAATGTCGGGGATGTTTTTTGAGACACAGTGTAGAATAAGCCTAATAGACGAATTCTGCTGTAACAACAGTGCTGAGAGCGTCGCCGATAGCGTCGCCAGGCAAGCGTTCGGTTGTGAGGCAAATAACTCAACTAGCTGGCAGCTGCAGTCGCCAAGGTCAATATCTCCGGCCAAATAACGACCACAGCGTACTGCGTGTAGGCCTGCTGTTAGTTTGTATTTTTTTGTAACTAAACTAACAGCTGTCAGCTGCTGTAGCAGTGGAGTGGCGTGTAGCGTGTGGTGCGTAGGGCGACGTGTAATCGTGTAGTCGTACTGCTAGCGGCTAGACTGGATGGCACCAGCTGTGATTTGCCGCCGTGGCCGTCGGCTGGGCTGGCCCATTCGTCCCCGAGTGTCCGTAGCCGACCAGCCAGCAGCAGTGGCTGCAGCGTAGCGGGACGCTGGCGGACACAGAGAATGGGAAAGCTGCTGCGCGATGGATTGCTTGACTTTCCCCTCAATGCCCCACTCCCTGGCTTAGACCTGCCCCAGGGACGTACGTACGTACCGTAGGAGCCGACGGACAGACGGCACGGCGGCAAATTGCGAATGTTGCCGCGCGGCCAACTCTCTCTCCCACTCGCACCCGCATGCACGGATGAAGATTGTGATTGGTCTCTGGACGCGCCGTCGGCAAACCACACGTCCAGCTACAGTACAGCTTGTCAGCTACTACTACTAGTGTGAATGGAGCTTCGATGCGATGCCGACTGCGTCAGTCGCTCGGTGTTTTGTTTCGATGCTAATTTGAATGACGGATGAGTAGTTAAGTACAGCATCAGAAGTTGTATCGGGCTCGACAGCAGCGAAGGTACTTTTGCAGTTCGATCTATAGGCCTATGCTCATCAATGGCTGTTAGCCCCAAAGGACAGCTTTAGGCGTGAATCATTAATGACAACGAGTTGACGATGAGTTACTATCAGCCATAGCCGAGCGCCGACTCAGTAGCCTGCACAGCTGCACTGTATGTCAGTTATGGGGTTCGTTCGTGTGCAGTATTACTAGAGATTCTGCAACACAACTGCAATGAAATAATACACCGTGTCTCGAAAAAACGTCCCACTTTGTGATTGGCCACATCTTTGTCAAATATTGACCGATTTTCAAAAGTTTTTAGTGGCACACTGCGAACAAGTAGCAGTACTGTGAATATTAAATATCTCACCACACCTTAACTGCATCGCTACACTACCATGTGAAACTTAAATAGTCAAAAATCACTATAATCTCATTTATACATATGCAAAAATTATCCGCTGAAACTATGTGAACCCCTGCATTATATTACAAGTTTGCGTTAACTTGCAGGGAATTTATAATAGGACAGAAACTGCACATAAAACTATCGTGAGACAAGATACGCTCGCAGTCGGCTGTGATCAAAGCTGTGGCAAAATGAGATTCTCTCGTGGACTTCTGTTAATGGGCTTTTTGATCACGGAATTTTTTCTTTATCGTGTATTTTTATGTGGACTTGCTTCTTTCCAATATTCTTTTCTTAACAGTTTTTAGTCGTTAATTAAGCTGCAGGGCCCATGTGTAATGCTGCGGCTGCCGATATTATCTCACAGTTGCCATAAATCCACTTGTTCATAGTCTAATTAGCCAACGCATACCAACTTTACTGCTGTTGTGTCTAAAAAGCTCTGTTGAATCAGACGATCTTAAGCAAAGTACGCACGAACGGTAACAGGAACTTTCGTTCCCACGTACTTTCGCTCCCAGGAGCGAAAGTTCCATACATGGAACTTTCGCTCCCTGGTACTTTCGTTCCCAGGAACTTTCGTTCCCGTGAGCGAAAATGAGGTGGAACTTTCGCTCCTCACTTAGAGTTAACATTATATGCCTACACACTTAATAGAAGCAGATGAAATCAAAGGACGCCAGCATGTGGTGTAAATGCTCAACGTTTAAAACAAGAAAGCCCAGCTGTCGCTAGGGAAC
>Ga0209367_1014195_pt1 | contig 10129 bp, 5 predicted proteins | sample WorMetLIZISLAND2_FD_187412 | JGI IMG/M metagenome (GOLD analysis project Ga0209367, IMG submission 187412) | Marine gutless worms symbiont microbial communities from Max Planck institute for Marine Microbiology, Germany - Olavius geniculatus... ...
CTGATGACCCTCGGGCTCGTCAGGCTCCGGCTTGGGTTCGGCGCTGCGTCGAAGTTTTGCGGCAACGTTCCATCGTCGACTGAAGTCAACCGACGGCGCCGTCGACGTGACGACGAGCAACGAGATGATGTGGCACAGACACAGGAGCATCGATCCACGTCGACTCAGACCCATCGTGAATGCGGAAGAACGGTATAAGGCTACACCCAGACTCTCTCCGTGTGCAAAACGTTGCTGCGCTGCTGCTGCCTCTGGCGACAAATAAGCGACGCTAGCAAGTTAGTTGCAGTCGCAGCGGGTCGTAACAACCACTGTGGTAACAACAACTAGCCAGCGGCGCATCGCCCCAACGGCGTCTGTGTACGAGTTTTCGTGATGAAAAAAATTTCATTTTTCAATCATATTTTCAGTTTCTCTTTAATCAATCAATCAATTAAAAAATAACCACTTACAAAAATAACCAGTGGAGTACAACAAACTTAAGAGCTAAAATAAAATCTGAGGATAATGTACAAAATGTAGGCTAAAAGCTAGTCAGAGATAAAACGCTCCCTGAAACAGTAGGCCTAATGTTTTGCAGTTTCGTTTGAATGAGGGAGTGTCAGATAGGCTTAGCCACAATATATCCGTGACCCACAGACAACGGACGATGGACGACAGACAGACGACAACGAGACGCCGTACAGCATAGCTGTAGGCTGTAGCGCGCAATAAAGATAGCGGTTTGAGTGGATCTTTATAGCGACTGCATGGTTTCGACTTAGAAGCCGGCGGCGATGAACAGCAGCAGTTCTGATGAGTGGGAAATATAATCAGCAATTCCTGCGAAATTAGGCTTATACGAATGTCGTCGAATTCAAAGTACCGGTACTGACTACTGAATGATATCATGATTAACAGATGACTGATATCAACCGGCAGAATTTTTACATTTCATACATGAAATGTAAAAATGCCAACCGGCATATCGAGTACTTTCAGTCCAATCCTACATTTAAGCGGATCGTTTATTTAAAACATAGAATGTTAAACGTGTACTTGTTTTGTTTACCCTTTTTATTAGAAAGAAAAATTGTGAGTCACAGTTGTTGTGTAATGTGTTTGATTATGTTTACATAATGATAGAAGCTGCGTAAATTAGCATAACTTTGGACTTAAGATCTCAAACGCACTAGTACTTGACGCTGCCTAACCGACAGCCCTAGTCCAAACGCAACTTATTAGCGGCGTCCCAGTCTACCGTATTTGAGAGTGTTCACGTGCACCAAAGGAATTTATTTTTAGTTAAGAAGTAAACTTTTTACTCACCTATGCGACTATAAAGATACGAATTCTGCAACTGCAGTCGTAATAGTTGGGTGCGGTTAATGCTGTGCTTGTAGTGTAAGTGATTTGCATATGCAAATTATGTGGCATAATTGGACCTAAAGAGTTAGCAGCACCGAGCCTGATTAAAAAGTAACATGACCATGCACGCACATGGTGCAGTGAACATGAACGATAGTTATTTACCATGTGAGCCCACAGTTCACATCATGTTATTTAGTTGTTTATTTTAAATACTGTTCGCTTGTGGTCAAATGGACAAAGAACACTTGTCATTTTAGCATGTAAAATTATTCACAGTTCATGTGTGATGTTTGATGTGTTGACTGTTGAGTAATTACTGTATATTGTAATGTGGTAACAACTCATCATTTGTTATTTTTGTGTGACAGGGACATGGATCGTGAAACTACACACAGACTTCTGCGTGAGTCCATTGTCTTCTTGTGTAAGACACATCTCGGTTATGATGCATCTGGTGGCTTTGAAGTTGATGCAATCATTTGTGTGAGTCGACGCACTGGCAGTGATGATTTGAATGTGAGCTACGATGATCCACGGCCAACAGTCTTTAAGTTTCATGAATGTGTGACTGACGAAGATGGTAGAGCCACTGATAATGTCAATGACTGGTTATTGTCTGGGTGCAGTGGATCATTTGTCGATGGCTTGCTAAAACAAACTGATCTAGTAGATGCTCCCGCAACAAAGAGAAGAAAAACGGGAGAAAATAATGTGCAACCTGCCGTAGCAAATTTTGGCTCTGAAAACATGGAAATGGCAGATTTGAGTCTAGTGAAGCACGAACCAGGTTGTTCAAATATTGACGATCAAACCAGTGTCAAGAGTAATGAGCAAATTGATGCGGCTGCTGACCGGTCCCAGACGATGAGGAGATTGCGTTCAGCTGATGCTGTCAGTTTTGATATAGGCTCTGGGAGAAATCATACAGAGATACCAAACACAAAGGAAATATCGAGTGCTAGTATGGATTCAACAGGTGGAATTACAGAGCTGGAGAAGTTAGTTTCAAAACCAGTCATGAGCGGCCCACCGCCACTTAAATTGATACCGAATGTCGCCAAGCTACAGCAGTCTGGCAGTGATGAACTGGTTAAGAGACCAAAATCTCATAACTCGAACAGCGAACAGTTTCCAGAGACAGTTGCTGACTTTTCTCACGAAAATGCTAATGACTCAACAAGTGGTATGGAGCAGTCAACGCCGAGAAGCTGCGACCTGTGTGGACTGATGTTTGCCGACTTTCCAACATTCAATGTCCACTGTGCCACGATGCACAGTCGTTATGCTTGCCCATTCTGTGCTCTGCTGTTTCCATGCGAATCGACTCGTGAACGTCATCTGTTTGAGCACACTGGTGAGCAGGTTGATGATGACGGATTGGTGGTGGATGTTGAGAGAGATGCAATCGAAGTACGTGGAAGTGTCGGTTCAACCTGTCGTTCAGCCCAGTCCGAATTTGGCAAACAGCATGCAGACTACTGGTCGGCTGATGTTTTGGGGTCGGTGGATATGTCAGATATGGATGACGGGCCTCTAACATCGGTGAATGGAACACTCTATGATCCGCAGGTAGTGACACGGCGTGGCGTCTTGTCGTGCCAGACCTTGCGTGCGATAGCTCAGCTGGATCCCTCACATCCGTTCGTCTGTGACGTCTGCCGTGCACGTTTTTCCAGCTCGTCTGATCTCTGTGACCACTGTACGTCATCTCACCACCGTATCCCGTGTCCGTACTGTGGACGCTCGTTCTCCCAGAAGGCATCGATGGAGCGTCACATGCGCCAGCACACCGGAGAGCGTCCATATGAGTGCACGCTGTGTAACTCGTCTTACACTCGCAAAGAAAATCTTCAGACTCACATGACGCGAATGCATGGCTCTTCAGCAGCGCAGCAACATCTGGGCTCAGACTTTATCTGCGTGGAGTAAGTCACGACTCATGGGTAGGACGATTAATTAACTTGACTGCATGGTTGTGTCGTCCCCATTGTCTTTGTATGTTCCAGCTGCACTTCGTGAGTTTGTGTTCAGCTTCTACATTTTGGTGTTATTTGCTTCATTTCTATCAATGTTGATTGTACAAGCTAAAGCAGTGCTGTGCTAATTGCTGTTATGAATGGCAGCTAATTCTGAGTAAATTTCATCAGTCATAGTGCTTCTTTTCATTTTTTACTGTCAAAGTTAATGGCGCCATGGAGCTATTGTTATGCGATGCAGATAGAAAATTTGGTATTTGTATGTTAACTTAGCGTGAACACCCCAATTTTTACGCGCGAAAGCAGCTACTGCTTTTAGCACGTCTTAGCCAGTGCAATTCTGTCCGTCTGTTTGTCCGTCCGTCTGTTACACGGGTGGATCAGTCAAAAACGATGCAAGCTAGGATCACCAAATCTTCACCATCGGCTGCCTGGAATACTGTAGTTTCAGGAGCCGTAAAACTTTTCCATAAATTCGAACGAGGGCGCTAAATGAGAGGGGGGTAGGTAAAATTTGCGATTTTTGGCCAATAAGTCGCTGTATCTCAGTAACGGTGCGAGATAGGGCCTAGTTTACAATTAATCACTAATAGGAAGTCGTACACTGGCTCTCGATTGGCGCCGAATTCAATGACCTTGAATGACCTTGAACACCAAAGTAGGGGGTTTTATGGATTTTTTTGGCGATTTTGGGCTGCGAGACACATTTCAAGAGCAAATTGCACTGAAACCAATTGAGATAGACATGGACAAGCTGTGTATGAAATTTTCAGTATTAAACGTAGATTTTGACGGTCCAAGTCTCGATTTTCTAGATTCAAGGAAACTTGCGCATGAGGGCATCAAAGAGCGGTACCTTCATAAAAGTCGTTATTTTACCGTTGTTGTCCAGTAACTGCTATAGGCTTTTGTGCGTCTCGTGAGCATTAGCTCAAATTTCTTGTTTTGTGTTGCAGGCAAGGCTGTCATTCGTAAGGGTGCTTTGAGCTGCTTTGGGATGATCTCGTTTTTTCTGCCCCCAACGTTCCCCAAATCAAATGGGCAGCAGCACTGTAAGCTGAATTTCATCTGCCGAACATTGTTTGCCGAATTTAAGTATTTTTGGCAATCTTAATTCAGTCGGATGTTATTTTGCTTCATTTCTGTTATGCATTTTGCACCATGCTGTCATGTCTAAATGTATTTTTTGTTCAAATACCGGTAAGCATATTGGTTAAGACATTGGACACTTAACAGCATTTTCTGTATTTGATTTTTTTGTTTCGCTAATATGAGCCATTGATTTTTATTAGGAAGGCCATTTGATCACAGTTGCTTGGTGCTTCAGTTAAGTCTGGATAAACATGTGGGTGATGTGTAACATAACGCAGAGAGCCAGTATTAGAATGGACACTGAATCTACAGTAGTACATGTGTGTTAATTTGTGATATTGTGTCAGTAATGCAGCTGTTGTTTGTTTTGTGCTGGTTTTAATGTACACCACTGGACCAAATGTATAATGCAGTAGTTTTTGCCCTTAGTTCTTCAGTACCATTGGTTGCCATTCAAAGGTTTTTGCTGGGTAACTATAGGACCCTTCCCCACATACAGTAGTGAATGTGTCACCTAGTCAAACAGAAACTAGATGTGCACTCCCCAAGCGTCTCGAGTCTAGCCCTAGAATCTACTGTGTCAAGTGAGCCAAGTAAAACAAGAAGCCCAGCTGTCGCTAGGATAGCCGACCATGCTGGTTGTCATTGACTTTTAGGGTCATCCAAGGTCAATGATTTCCATCTCGTCTGACAGGGTGTATACTACTTCCTATTAGTGACTAATAGTAACCTTGGTTGTATCTTTCACCGTTTCTGAGATATGGCCAGTTTTCCATTGAAAAATGTACATTTTCCTACCCCCTCCATTCAACCCCCAATTTGAAACTGTTCCCCTTGCACTAGATGGGTGAAATTTTGGATGCCCGAGTTTAACACACATGGCTAATTATCTGTGTAAAAAAATTTACCCTGCACTTTAAAGTTCAGCTACAATCCATTCGTTACAGATGGACAGATGACAAACATGCATATAGCTTGACTGTTACTTAAGTACAGTTGGCTAAAAATCAACAGACTGGGCTAAGATGATCTATGTATTCAGAGTTCAAAATTTTCATATACTCAAGTTTGCTCAAAAGGCACATGTTACAGCATAATTATCTGTCTGACCACTTTTTTATTTTTTTGATAAGCTACCAGTAATGGCCCTTTCTGGAACTCTTGATTTTGGGATGGAGGAATTTTTAAAGAATTCTTCTTATCCAAATAATTGTAATAATTTTTTTTGCGGAATACTTTGGTATTATTTGCTAGATGGCAGCACCATCAAACATCGTCTCGATGGAGGTTTGTGAGTGATGTCTCAATGCTGTGGATTTACTAGCTGTAACTATGATACTATTCATCCAACTCGGACTTCTTTAGCTCAGAGCAAACAGTTTGGTTTGAAAGTGCCATTAGTGCAGGCACTGCAGGGTTGCAAAGACCCAGGTTTATAAAAACCCAACCAGCTGGGTTTTGTTGGGTTTTGGGTATTTTTAGGTTAAACTGGCTTTTCGTAAACATGGTCTTGATGGGTTTCGGGATTTTTATGGGTTTTTCAGTTGGTTGATTAATGAGTCTTTGTTTTTCACAGAATATGCCAATATTTGCAAATTCTTAGCTCTGAATGTTTCTGAAACTTAGCCATTACAAGATATTTCGTTATTAGTGTCTCATGGATTAAGTTTTCAGGTGGGTTTACCAGAAAAAAACCTGATGGATTTTGGGGGTATCTGACCAGATGACTCAACCCTGATTTAGTGCAAACAAACTAAAGTTTAATGGCTGAAGGCTGAAATTTGTGCATATGATTGTATTCCACTAGCTGTGTCCGCATGTGTAGGTGTGGCGTGCATATACCGTATGTTTCGTATGTGACAGTGCAGTGAATGCTAAGGCCACTGTCGTTTGTTTCGCTGTTTGTATTGTGCGTCTTCACTTAGAAAATGTATCAAATGTTACTGTGTTGTATAGCAGTCAAAAGTTTTGCAGGCTATAGAAGTTTGTTTATTGTTTTATTGAGCCCAATAGTTTTTACGCGCGAAAGCAGCTACTGTTTTAGCTGGTCTTAGCCATCGCAATTCTGTCTGTCCGTCCGACTGTCACACGGCTAGATCAGTCAAAAACGGTGCAAGCTAGGATCACCAAATCTTCATCTTCGGCTGCCTGGAAGACTCTAGTTTCAGGAACCGTAAAGATTTTCCATAAATTCGAAGGAAGTCACCCCGAACGAGGGCACTAAATGAGAGGGGGTGGGTAAAATTTGCGATTTTTGGCCACTAAGTTGCTGTATCTCAGTAACGGTGCGAGATAGGGCTTAGGTTACTATTAATCACTAATAGGAAGTCGTACACTGGCTCTCGATTGGCGCCGAATTCAATAACCTTGGATGACCTTGAACGCCAAAATAGAGGTTTTTATGGATTTTTGGCGATTTCGGGCTGCCACACAGATTTCAAGAGCGAATTGCTCTAAAATAAATTGAGATAGACATGGAGAAGCTGCGTATGAAATTTTTATCACTGAACGTAGATTTCGACGGTCCAAGTTTCAATTTTCTAAATTCAAGGAAACCTGTGCGTCGAAGAGTCTTCATGGGAGAACTTCAAATGGCCATATCTCAGCAACCGATCATCCAATCAACTTCTTGTGTTGTGACGCGTGTATTGTGGCTAAACGGTAGGCTTTCGTCGTATTGTCGTGTAACCCGCACGAATATTGTGAGTAAACGGTAGGCGTACGTTGTACCGTGTAGCGTGCAACATAGACACATGGTTCCAATGGACCATCAATAGGAAACCACATATGCCGAGTCGAATAGTCACGTGACCGGTGACGTCACGTGACGCCAAAAGGTCAAACTCGTGACCCCATTATCTTTGAGGTGCTATATCTCCGTAACGGTGCAGCCCGCTTGGTTTCAATTCCAGTGGTCACGTGACCGATGACGTCACGTGACCCCAAAAGGTCAAACTTGTGACCCCAAAATCTTTGAAGCGCCGTATCTCCGTATCCGTGCAAGATAGACGCATGGTCATCAATGGCCACCAATAGGAAAGTGCCATCACCGAATCCGATGGTCACGTTCCAATGACGTCACGTGATTCCTAAAGATCAAAATCGTGACCACAAAAAATTTAAGGTTTAGTGTTTTCGTGGCCGTGGAAAGCAGATGGTTTAAAATTGACCATCAACATAAAAACTTTGTTATTGTAATAAAACAGCAAATATAAATGTACAAAACGTCAGTTTATACACTTGTTAACGTCGACATGCAATGAGTGACACATCAAAAACAGCAAAGATCAGAAAAAGGTGATAATATTCAACAGCACATTGACAGTTAGACAATGTGATGGTGAGTGATATCACTTTTTTTTCTGATTTTTGCTGTTTTTGATGTGTCACTCATTGCATGTCGCCGTTAACAAGTGTGTAAACTGATGTTTGTACATTTATTTGTATTATGTATGATATGAGCCGGGTCTCTAATACAAGCCAAAGTTCTAAGTCGAATGTTCTAATAGAAGCCCTCGGCGCCGGCGGAGGGTTTCTACACTGTGTCCGGAATTAAACATCCCGAACATTATCGATTGTGACTTAAAGAAGGATTAATAGATTTTAATAATTTTGGTGCAGATTTTTGACACAACTCCATTAAACGACCGTTTTAGTTCCCACCTTACCAAGTGTGTGTTTCTGCATTACCTGGGAAAACCAAAACAAGCGATATGTGCATTGCAATGAACAAATAAAACTTCAATAAATTTTATATCTTCGGATCTGTGGTTCCTAACAGCCAGTCGATTACAAGGTTTGACTGTCATGCAGCACTGTGTCAACCAGATGACCTTCAAGAATGTTGATGAATTCAAAAAGTGACTGCTGAAGTCTGGATTGGTCTGGAGCACAACATCATTGACACTGCTGTCAATGAGAGGAGAAACAATCTCTGCCTGTGGTCACGTAATGAGCTGACACTTTGAACATTTTTTACAATAGGCAGTTGAAAACTGACAGTTGGACGAACTGTCAGCCCAAGTAACAGAAATGTGATAAATGTGTTTTATGTCTTTTTTTTGATTAAGTAATAATGCTTCCTTGGACAGAATACAATATTTTGTTGGTTCTGTTTTCCCCAGGTAGTGCAGAAATAGACATTGGATGTGGTGGAAAATTAAACGGTCGTTTGATGGCGAGTTGTGTCAGAAATATTCTTGTCAAAAATTATTAAAATCTGATCATTCTTCTTTAAGCTACAATCGAAAATATCCAGGATGTTTTTCCGGACATGGTGTGTTCGAACTTTTACGGTATAGCGTTAGCAACAGCACGCATTAGGAGCGGCGGAGTGACATCTCGAGTCTCGACGTCCCAGCCGTAAGGTTAGAAAAATACTGTTATTTGTGTTATCTGTTATCTGTTATCTGCTCTATGAAGAAAAAAGAACGAAAATGCAGTTAGAAGAATACAGGGCAAAATAATAGGCCTACGCGCGAGGAGTGCATTAGATCGGTCACAATATAAAAATAATTCTTGTTCGCATTTGTACTGCACTAGATCTAAATTAGTGCATTGAGGAATTACTAAAATTGTCCCGGATTTGCTAAAGATAATGACTGCAGGTGTTTTATTCTGACCATGATTTAATGGAAGATATGACTCGCAGTGTATTTTTATATCTAACAATTACACAATGCAAAGCTAACGTCATTGCGAATTTGCGATGCAGCACTACTTTTGCCAAAATGCCAATTATTAATACAAGAAATCTGAGCTAATGCTCATGAAACGCGCGAGAGCCCATGGCAGTTCCTGTTCGCGGGCAATCTTGGTCTGTCTCCATCCATTTCGTCGCAATTCACTCTTTTGCAGCCACAAATTGCCAAAAAATCACTTAAAAATTAATATTTTTGGGGCTCATGGTCATTTAAGCACACCGATGTTGACATTTCTAAGAAACTTGTCGCCAGTGCTTGTTATGATAAGCAGCATGTCTGTGCCTATCTGCAACCATTTTCATGCTAGACAAGACAACAGCGGATAGGCTAAATAAACACTTTTTAGAAAGGTATCCCTTTCTGACACCCGCGTGCGCAGGCCTTTTTAAATTTCTCCGAACTTGGACTGCTGAAGTCTACATTCAATGCTGGAAATTTCATACGCAGGTTGTCTTGGTCTATCTCCAGCCATTTCGCCGCAATTCACTCTTGAAATGCGTGTCGCAGCCGAAAATCGCGAAAAATTCACTAAAACCCCCTATTTTGGGAGTTCAAGGTCATGCAGGGTCATCGATGTTGACATTTCTAAAAAGCTCGTTGCCAATGCTTGTTATGATAAGCAGCATGTCTGTGCCTATCTGCAACCATTTTCACGTTAGACGAGCCAATCACAGGCTGAACGGTAGTTCAAGCCCTGTGTTAACGGGGACTTCTCTTTCTTATGGGAAAGCCAAAAATTCGACCCCCCACAGAATCAAAACCCCTGACCCGATTAAGATAAAATTTGGCAGGGTTGATTACGTCGGCGAGGGGACCCGACATGCAAAATTTCATGCAAATCCCTCCAAGGGGGGCTTCCCGGCAAATGGGTGAAATATACGCAAAAATTTTTATAGCTATCCATATACCTTTTTTTTAGTCAACTCACCTACAGGTCAGACCCTTCGGCGGATTTTTACGCGCGATGGCTCAAACGACGCGGTCTCGCGCAAGGATGTGCCTTTTGGG
>Ga0209367_1014196_pt1 | contig 10129 bp, 4 predicted proteins | sample WorMetLIZISLAND2_FD_187412 | JGI IMG/M metagenome (GOLD analysis project Ga0209367, IMG submission 187412) | Marine gutless worms symbiont microbial communities from Max Planck institute for Marine Microbiology, Germany - Olavius geniculatus... ...
CAAAAACCCCTGGGCGGATTGAGCCCAAATTTTGTTTGGTGGTAGGCGTCCATGACGTAATCACGCCATTAAAATTTGGTGACGATCGGTTCAGGGGTTTTTGGTTGGCTGAGGGTCAAAGTTTGCATTTTCCCATATACTTTGAAGGTCGTCCTTACAACACTCACACTACCGTGTGAGTGTGATTAGGCCCTACTTTCAACAATAATATACTTAAAGTGCCATCAAGAGAACTATGAAGTAGCCTATAGGTCTACATCACTAAGTCTAAAGACGAACACGTTAAAGACTGTTGAAAAGCAACGTGACTCGTTATGACTCGTTTACACTTTCTACTATTTAGTTCAAATGCGCAAAATGGCGACTTGCACAAAAGTTGAACCAAACGCAGAAACAGCGTACAGAAATAGTCGCCCTACAGTTGCAGAAATATCGTCGGGGGTCAAACGTTGCCACGCAGGGCGAGCGATAACTTACATTGCCGCATAGTGGCAACGACTATTATGCTTCACCGCAAGTTTGAATTACAAACTGCAAAAACAAATAAAACTCGAAACCAATAAACATGAAACGTGCAATATGCAAAACGTCGTGACAGTACAAAATTAATGTCTCAGTATCATTCGAAGACTACCAACGTAGTTTCGACTGGAGTTTTGTCAGCATGCCCGGGTAGCCGCTGATACTACTTACTCATACTGGGAGATATACAGACGCCTGTCTTTCTGGCTGCGAGCTAATCTAATTCTTGCCAGAGCCGCGTTGTTCTCGATGAATGCAGTCTCGTCGTCTTGAGGACTGGGTTGTGGACTGCGTGTAAGCCTACCTTGCTCAGCTAGTTCCTCGGCGCCAGCTGCAGGCGGGCTGCCTGGCCTTCGACCTCGCAGACGCATTTTCACTGTATAGCAGCAACGCACAAACAATGTACGCGTTGTCGTATACACCAGTGCAAAAATACGACAAGAACAATTTACATTAGTGGAACATAGGTCTTAAAAGCAGGGATGTCATCGAAATTAGCATCTTCAAAGGCAAGACCAAAAACCAAGAACAAGGCTTTTCTGGGTTAAATTTTAGGGTTGCTACCGATTAAGAAAATTTCAATAGATAAATTACCGAAATCGTAAAAAGACCACGAAAACTGCAGAACTCAACTACTGGTTGTTTTATCGTTTGCAAACTAAAGCAAAAACGATAACTAGCCCTAATGACGATGCACAAGCTGTCTGTTCAAAGCTTAAGCTAACACTATGCAACTAAATAGCTTGATGATAGGGATAGGCTTATGCACAATAAAGTTATACTACAAACGTCGATCGTCAGTATTTTTCGAATGCAGTTGCGGTTCAGAAGTTTAGCTGACAATTGAGGTGTTCACGCTAAGTTAATATACAAATACCAAATTCTCTATCTGGATCGCATAACAATAGTAGCGTGGCGCCACCTTGTGAATGATATAGATTTGTGTCGCAGCCCAAAATCGCCAAAAAATCCATAGAACCCCCTATTTTGGCGTTCAAAGTCATTCAAGGTCATTGAATTCGGCGCCAATCGAGAGCCAGTGTACGACTTCTTATTAGTGATTAATAGTAATTTCGGCCCTATCTCGCGCAGTAACAGAGATACAGCGACTTATTGGCCAAAATCGCAAACTTTACCTACCTCCCTCTTATTTAGCGCCCTCGCTCGGGGTGACTCCCTGCGAATTTATGGAAAAACTTTACGGTTCCTGAAACTAGTCTTCCAGGCAGCCGATGGTGGAGATTTGGTGATCCTAGCTTGTACCGTTTTTGCCTGATCTACCCGTGTGACAGACAGACAGACAGACAGACAGATGAACAGACGGACAAACAGAATTGCGATGGCTAAGACGCGCTAAAAGCAGCAGCTGCTTTCGCGCGCAAAAAAATCAATAAAATTTAATACGAAAAGCAGTTTTTGTGGCTGTTTTTCGAGTGCAAATAATGCAATGCCAAAACATTCAGTCCGAAACTGTAATAACATTGATCTAAGGTTAGTACCTTTTCTGCCGCATTTGGTGCATACCATCGCGATGGTTCTGCAAATGCAGACGATGCAGATGATTGCAAAAAATGCTCCGGGCAAGCACATCATTGTTATCACATGAGCTGCGAATCCTTCAGGCAGAGGCTCTACAACATTATCATTAACAACGGCAACGTTTAGTAACTCGTCGAACTAGTTTTTACGCGCGAAAGCAGCTACTGCTTTCAGCGCGTCTTAGCCATCGCAATTCTGTCTGTCTGTCACACGGGTGGATCAGTCAAAAACGGTGCAAGCTAGGATCACCAAATCTTCACCTTCGGCTGCCTGGAAGACTCTAGTTTCAGGAACCGTAAAGCTTTACTATAAATTCGAAGGGGGTTACCCCGAACGATGGCGCTAAATGAGAGAGGGGTGGGCAAAATTTGCGATTTTGGGCCAATAAGTCGCTGTATCTCAGTAACTGTGCAAGATAGGGCCTAGGTTACTTTTAATCACTAATAGGAAGTCGTACACTGGCTCTCGATTGGCGCCGAATTCAATGACCTCGAATGACCTTGAACGCCAAAATAGAGGATTTTATGGATTGTTTGGCGATTTCGGGCTGCGACACAAGTCGCACAAGGTGGCGCCACGTCACTATCGTTATGCGATCCAGATAGAGAATTTGGTATTTGTATATTAGCTTAGCGTGAACACTCCAATTTTCAGCTAAACTACTAAACCGGAACTGCTATAGGCTTTCGCGCGTCTCGTAAGCATTAGCTCAAACTTCTTGTAAGTTTACGACATAATCTACAAATACTAAGCATTAGTAGCTAATAACACGAGTTTAGCTTGCTAAACTTTGTAGGCCTACGTCGAAGGCAAAAATGTCACAAGACCGTCACAAACAATTAATAAAAAGCAAAATGTCCTGTGACAACAAGCTTGCTTGTTTCAACCGGTGTCGCCAATTGCTGTCATGCTGCACTGAGTCAGCGGTGAATATTATGTAATCCACTGATGGAAATGAATGTTCATGGTTGCAGGTCCAATCAATTTCCAAAACTCTTGCGTAACAAGAACGTTCAGTCCGTTTTTATGATGCAAACGCGGCCAATAATTTCGGTTGTTTTTTTAAGCGCACTGACACACAATTTGTAGACCTTTGAGTAAAAAAACAACCAACGCTATTATCGCGACGTGCTGCGTCAGAGAGGTTTTTCCGGCGCTTAAACAGTTTTCAGACTTTGACGTTTTCCAGCAAAACAATGCACCAGCAAGCCGTTGAGTTTTTTTGGCTCGAGAGACATCTGGTATTATACATTTCGAGTCTTTGGGGTTGCGACCAAAAACGGTCTTGTAATTTGCAAAATTCAACACTGTACGTCAAACACGTGTTACTTTGTTGTTCCAACAATGTCCCATCTTGTGTCAAGATACAGGTCAAACTATGGACTTTTAGTACATTAAAGACGCAGCAAATTAGTTAAGCTTAAAACATCTATTACCGTGCTGACAGTTGACGCCAAAAAAGTTTTCAGTGCACTTGCAAAAGTACGTCATATTGTCCCAGTTGGCAACACAAGTACCACGCCTTAAACACGGGTTGCTCAAACACGCGTCTCCTACACAAATTTACACAAGTCACTCACAAAGTGTTGTATCATTTAACTGAATGGCTTTTTATTAACCACAATCATGATAGACGTAGACACATACCTCATAAAGCAGAAAAATTAACACCTTAGTTCAGTTGTTTAATCACTGGTACACAGGCAAAATATACGTAACAAAAACCAAAGCAATTTCGCGAAAAGAAATCACTCGTTGTTTATATTCGCCGGGATGCAGCACATCTAACACAATGTGTCACTGAACATCATAGGTGTAATGCAAACTAATGAAAAAACAGGTTGTACGTGCCAAACGACATCTAAGTTAAATCAAATTGGGTGAACAAATGTGACAAACAGACGACAAAGCATGCTACGGAGAAATGTGTGGGAACAGGCGGACGCGTTTGTGCTACAAAAAAAACGATTATACCTAATGATATCGCTATAGTCGAAATGCGTGGAATGACAATGGTGTTACTTGCCAGATCTCTGTGTTTCGCAGTATTTACCGGTGTAGCCGGGCAAACACGTGCATGTGTACGACTGACCGGGAACATCTTCCTTACATGTGCCGCCATTCTTACACGGCTTACTCGCACATGCTAGTAATATAAAACACAAAAAAATCAGTAAAATAATAACACCAGCATCACTGTGTGTCAATGTAACCTACTGCTTCTGCTAATTATGCCTTTCGCGATGTGCTTGTCATTTTGTAGAAGAATTTGCTTGTTTTTACACGCGAAAGCAGCTATATTACTTTAGCTCGTCTTAGCCATCGCAATTCTGTTTGTCTGTCCATACGTCCGTCTGTCACACGGGTGAATCAATCCAAAAAACGGTGCAAGCTAGCATCACCAAATCTTTACCGTCGGCTGCCTTGAAGACTCTAGTTTCAGGAACGGTAAAGCTCTTCCATAAATTCAAAGGAGGTCACCCCGGACGAAGGCACTAAATGAAAGGGGAATGGAAAAAGTTTTCAATTTTTAGCCCATTGGTCGATGTATTTCATTCACAGTGCGAGATAGGGCCTAGGTTACTATTAATCACTAATAGGAAGTCGTACACTGGCTCTCGATTGCCACCGAATTCAATGACCTTGGATGACCGTGAACGCCAAAATAAAGGTTTTATGGATTCTTTTGGCGATTTCGGGCTGCAAGACACATTTCAGGAGCGAATTTCGCCGAAATCACAAATTAAGATAAACATGGAAAAGCTGCATACGAAAATTTCAGCGTTAAACGTGTATTTCGACGGTCTAAGTCTCGATTTTCTAGGTTCAAGGAAACCAGCGCAAAAAAGCATCAAAGAGCGGTACCGCCGTAAAAGTCGTTATTTTACCGTTGTTGGCCAGTCTTTCGTGAACACGGTTGCAGATAAGCATGGGAATACCGCCTATCACAACAAGCACTAGTGACGAGCTTTTCAGTCGTATCAACATCGATGACTTTAAAAGACCCTGAAGTTCCAAAATAATGGGTTTATCTTGATTCTTGCGATCTTCGACTGCAGCGCACACTCCAAGAATGAACTGCGACGAAATGGCTGGAGATATACTGACAGTTTGCAAACAGGAACTGCTATAGGATTTCGCGCGTCTCGTGAGCATTAGCTCAAATTTCTTGTTTTTCATTCGTAAAGTAAACTCCATAAGCTTACGCGAATTTGCACAAAAATTTGTCGCAGCAGTTATTTCTCGTGCACCTAATCCATTGTGCCAAATTTTATTTCAATCGATTAACGTTTTCGATCTTAGCTCTGTGAAGAGTATAATTGAAGAGCTAAATTCCAAAACCCGGTCCCGACCATTTTTTATTTTTTGCAGCAAATGACACATGAATGACCGAGTTATGAAATTTAACTGATTTCTCAACAAAGTAAAAAATGGTCATGACCGGGTTTTGGAATTTAGCTCTTCAATTTTGGCAAATGACCACATTAATAGTCTCTAATAAGGTGTCGGGGTTAACAATCGGCACGAAGTATAAACTGTCATTCTGCTAATGACTAATAATTACTGATAATTTGTTATTACCTAAACAGTTTCTGTCGAAATCGTAGTGAGTGGAGTCATACACAGAACCGTCGCCGATGTACGTAGACCAAGGTCCAGCCAACCAGCACGGACCAGCTAAGCACACACATACGTACACACGACTACATACGAGGGTCGTTTGATAAATAAGTTACAAAACAGCGCCATTTTGTTAGTTTTCCAAAATCTAAACAATCCGAAATATACGTTTTGTAGGGAGTTTTATTCTGAACACGTGTAACATTTTTTGGATGACGTTATTACTGTGACGTCATCTGTTTACATAACACAGTCCACACGTGTATATTTTCCCCACCAGTAATTTATCATAACTCGCAAGTGACAAACAGCATAAGCTCAGGAAGAAAAAAATCAATAAACTTAACAAGTTAACGCCATTTCTTCAAATGTTATAGACTAGGCCTAATGTTTCGTTTTAACATATCGTCCGAGTTCGCTCGAACATTTAACCCTATTCGTCAGCAAACTTTCGAATGCCCGATGCAAAGAACGTTGCTGGCTGCTGTCCATGCCATGAAGAACGACTGATATAGGTTTATGTTATGATACTCTGTATACGATACAAATTTCTGTCCACTTAGCATTTTCTTACACCAAACATGAACCGTGTGCTTCGTAAAGCACTTGTGCCATATACTGCATGCGTCTCAGAGTGAATCTGATTTGCATTTATTTTTCTTGCACACAAAAAATACAATAAAGGCACGCTGTTCGTAACGGGAGGATTTCAGTGGCAACCGTCGCCGTATTTAATGTTTATAAATGACGTCACAGTGAGTCATCGTCATAAAACTCACAACTGCTACTCGAAATTAAATTTCCTACAAAATGTTCATTTCGGATTTTTAACATTTGGAAAACTAACAGAATGGCGCTGTTTTGTAACTGATTTATCGAATGACCCTCGTACGTAAGTAGACATAACATGAAATTTGAGCTAATGCTCACGAGACGCGCGAAAGAGTACAGCAGTTCCGGTTCAGTATATTAGCTGAAAATAAAATTGGGGTGTTCACGCTAAGTTAATATACAAAATACCAAATTCTCTATCTGGATCGCCGTGTAGCTGACGGTAAAAATTTGGTAATCCTAGCTTGCACCGCTTTTGACTGATCCACCCGTGTGAGGGACAGACGGACAGACAGACAGACAGACGGACGGAAAGAATTGCGATGGCTAAGACGCGATGAAAGCAGTAGCTGCTTTCGCGCGTAAAAATAGGCCCTATAACAAGTCGATTCCCGAGGTGGCAGCACCATCGAACAAAATATCACAAATTACGCAGTAGGGTATGCAAGCTGTTTCTCCAAATACTGTGCATCAGAAATGTACCAAATAATAATTTATTAAGCTCACAATACAACGAAATCGTACAACAAAAATTTCTGTTGCTGTTTGAGTTAGATTCGCGTGAATTTGGGATATAATACAACACTTTTATTACAGTCATGCAAAAGTGCACATAATGATAGTTCCGTGGCTGCACCTTGTGAATGATATAGACTTTTGTCGCAGCCCGAAATCGCCAGAAAAAAACCATAAAACCCCCTATTTTGGGGTTCAAGATGATCCAAAATCATTGAATTTGGCGCCAATCGAGAGCCAGTGTACGACTTCCTATTAGTAATTAAGAGTAATAAATGTAGAAAACATCAGTTTATACACTTGTTAACGGCGACACGCAATGAGTGACACATCGAAAACAGCAAAAATCATAAAAAGGTGATATCACTCACCATCACATCGTCTAACTGTCAATGTGCTGTTGAATAATATCGCCTTTTTATGATTTTTGCTTTTTCGATGTGTCACTCATTGCATGTCGCCGTTAACAAGTGTATAAACTGATGTTTTGTATATTTATATTTGCTGTTTTATTACAATAACAAAGTTTTTATGTTGATGTTCAATTATAAACCATCTGCTTTGAATGGCCAATGAAACACTGAGCCTTAAATATTTTGGGGTCACGATTTTGATCTTTAGGGGTCAGGTGACGTCATCGGTCACGTGACCATGTGACTCGACATATGTGGTTTCCTATTGGTGATCCATTGGAACCATGGATCTATCTTGCACTGTTACGGAGATATTACGCCCCAAAGATAGCGGGGTCACGACCTTGACCTTTTGGGGTCACGTGAGGTCAAAGGTCACGTGACCATTGGACTCGGTATATGTGGTTTCATATTAGCAGTCCATTGTAACCATGCATCTATCTTGCACCGTATCGAAGATATGGGGCCCCAAATATATCGGGCTCAGGACCTTGACCTTTTGGGTTTACGTGACGTCATCGATCACGTGACCATCGGACTCGGCGTGGACACTTTCCTATTGGTGGTCAATGACGACCATGCGTCGATCTTGTACGTATACGGATTACGGAGATACGGGGCTTCAAAGATTTTGGGGTCACGAGTTTGACCTTTAGGGGTCACGTGACGTCATCGATTACGTGACCGTTGGACTCGGCACATGTGGTTTCCTATTGGTGGTCCATTGGAACCAAGCGTCTAGCTTGCAGCGTTACGGAGATATAAAGCCTCAAAGTTGCATTTGCCCATGTTAAAGGCCATAAGTTGACTGCACATGCTCCGTGTCACGTGACCTGTAGGCAGGGGGTCCAAAATTACCACATATTTGAAATTCCCAGGTCCACATTGCCTATTCACTATACAACTTCTATGAGGCTACGATGACGACTAAGGGTCGTTTGTAGGTGAAAATTTTATACAGAGGCATGTTTTACAACGCCAAAACGTTGACTGCCCATGCCCCGTGTTACGTGACCTGTGGGTAGGGGGTTCAAAATGACCACATATTTGGAATTCCCGAGGCCATATTGCCTACTCACTATACAACTTTTATGAACCTACAATGACGATTAGGGACCGTTTATGGGTGAAATTTTTATACAGGAGCGTTTTTGACCGAAAATTTCCAAGTCCGTTTTTGGGCCAAATTTTCGACTTTGGAGATTTTTTGGGGGGTTAGATATTACCTTCGAATTTCGTTTCCCGAAAAGGTTTGACCCTTGCGTGAGACCGTGTCGTTTGAGCCATCGTGCGTGAAAATCCGCCGGGCGGTCTGACCTGTAGGTCGGTCAACAAAAAAAGTATATATATACTAGAAAAATTTTCGTTATATTTCACCCATTTGCCGAGAAACCCCCAATGGACGGATTTGCACGAAATTTTGCACGGGGGTAGTCTCGCCGACGTAATCACCTGTTTCAAATTTTTTGTCGATCGGTTGAGGGGTTTCGGATCTGCGCGGGGTCGAATTTTGCCATTCTCCCTTTACTTAGCCGGTCGCCATTAACACAAAGCTATGCTACCGCACGCCTGTGACGTAGGCCCTATCTTGCACCGTTACTGAGATACAGCGAGTTATTGGCCCAAAATCGCAAACTTTGCCCATCCCCTCTCATTTAGCGCCCTCGTTCGGGATGACCCCCTTCGAATTTATGGCAAAGCTTGACGGTTCCTGAAACTGGTCTTCCAAGCAGCCGACCGTAAAGATTTTGTGATCCTAGCTTGCACCGTTTTTGACTGATCCACCCGTGTGACAGACGGACAGACAGACAGAATTGCGATGGCTAAGACGCGTTGTAGCTGCTTTCGCTCGTAAAAAAAGTTTTTAGAACACTCCTTAGAACGCTTTGTTTACACTTAGGCGTACAGTTCTAACAACATTTTACTTTCTATTTACTATGCGCACCCATCTACATTTGCTAACAAAGAAATGACAGAAATACATCCTAAAAACACTGACAACTGTCCATAAAGACTAGACTGTGTCTCCAAAACGTTACACTTTGTAATTTGCATATTTTCACAAATTGCCAACCAATTATTTAAACGCATTCATTGGCACACTTTGTGGACGTTTTGCAAACTGGTTACTAAACATCTTAATACACCTTAACTGAATCGCTGCACTACCTGGCTTGCGCATTAATATAATACAAAACAGAATATAAACAGAAATATCTAAAACACTTTAAAACTGCTATAGACATTACAACACTAAAAGCGTAAAAATCTTTGAGTAAAGCGTAAAACGTAAGACGCCGGAATAAAAATTTTATTAATTTTTTTAACGCCCAAGTCGATCCTGAGTTGACAAAGCTGATGCAAGCGTTGGTCATCACAGGCGTGCGGTAGCACAGCCCTGTGTTAATGGCGACCGGTTAAGTCAAGGGAGAATGGCAAAATTCGACACCGCGCAGATCCGAAACCCCTCAACCGATCGACACAAAATTTGAAACAGGCGCTTACGTCGGCGAGACGACCCCCCGGGCAAAATTTCGTGCAAATCCGTCCATTGGGGGCTTCTCGGCAAATGGGTGAAATATAACAAAAAATTTTCTTTTTTTGTTGACCGACCTACAAATCAGACCGCCCGGCAGATTTTCACGCACGATGGCTCAAACGACACGGTCTCACGCAAGGGTCAAACC
>Ga0209367_1014197_pt1 | contig 10128 bp, 6 predicted proteins | sample WorMetLIZISLAND2_FD_187412 | JGI IMG/M metagenome (GOLD analysis project Ga0209367, IMG submission 187412) | Marine gutless worms symbiont microbial communities from Max Planck institute for Marine Microbiology, Germany - Olavius geniculatus... ...
GCTTGAGTCAATAGTATGATTGAAGACTACAAACATTATCGATATTGACAATATTTAGTACTTTTGGCATTGCCGAATTTCGAGAACACGAGACCAAGATGCGTGAGAACGAGAACAATTTGTTTCAGAACGAGAACGAGAACATTAAATTTGGTCTCGAGACCAAGTTGGTCTCGAGAACTTAACATCCCTGAGCTGGATGCGCTGCAACTTGTGATGTTGATAAACTAGCTCAACACAGATGACATCTGGCAGTCGGGTGGAAGGGAAAAGAATCTTATCAGTTGCAACTGACCACTGACTGCGACTAATTGATAGCACAACAGACATGGTCCGCTGGCGGTTCTGGACATGCATTAATAACTGGCACTCCGGCACCTCGCAGCACAGATGGCAGGGAGACTGCTATAGATGCGCTCCAAATCTCACTCGGGGTTACCGTTTTCAGTACATAACAACCGCCCCGAATAACGCTCGGGATTACCACTGAGAAGGTTAAAAAACTGCGATTACTTGATCCATATAAAATTAAAACATCATATTCCACTTTTTATACATCACTCGGTAAACGATTTGACTGACTAAATGACTGACTGATAAACAAGTAGAATATTTCAACCGTAAAATTCAAAGACGAAATCTGGCACATCTATAATAAACAACTTCAGTTAACATGAATATCAATAATTAACCTGAATTAACACACATCAATTAACACTTTCACTCACACATGTGAACATGCATTAATTAACAATTAAAGGCATCTAGCTAAACAATCGCACGTATTAAAACAGATAAAATATGCCAGTAATTACTTGGCGATGACAGGGATGCTGACGGCTGAGGATACAGCGGCAATAACGTCGACGTGGTTACTGTGGTTTGGACGTTCATTGCGAGTCCGACCATGGACAGCAATAGCAGCTACACCACAGCCTTCTATCAGCCGGGCAAGCTGCACCGTCTCAGCTGTCTAGCATTAACAGCAACAATCACTGACAGATCAATTAATTGATCAACGGCAAAACCCATAATGTAGCCCATTAGGATTGTTGCATAATAAACTACCACGACTGACATCGAAGCTACAATCCACAATCTTCAGCAATCACCAAAATGTACATTAAGCTACACAGTACTGTACTGATAATACGACAACCTTTCTGACTCAGTGGTACAAAAGTCATAAGAAACTAAAAATTTGGGGCAAACCTTTAAGATTTGCAGTGTTTTGCAGATAGTTAGCATTAGGATCACAAAGTCAAAATGAAATATAACTGTTACATTCACTGCTCCATTCCGGACATGGACGGGAACATATCACATGCAAATTTGTCACACCATTATATTCTTCACTTAAACCGACAAGATACAGTTACATGCAACAAAGAGAAGACAACTTCACATGGTGTTGCTTACTGTTGGAAGAATGCGAATTTTGCACGTGACTGGTTTGCTACAGTTCTGTACAAGGCTCGTCAGTATCTATGCATGATGCAAACACAATATGTCGTAATCATTATGCTCATTAAATAACAGACGGCACAAAGCTACAAAAGATGGACTAAGTGTAGAAAATAAAACAATATCACAAAATGCTGTAATTATCAGGCAAGGTATGGATAGTGCATGTCTAATGAAACCTGATGGTTAGCTAACTAATTAGTTAACTGAAAGTATGAGAAATCGGCCCTAAACGTGCCAAGCAGATCAGACCTTGACAACGTTGTCAGGCTGAATGAGCATAGCTAACTAATTAGTTAACTGAAAGTATGAGAAATCGGCCCTAAACGTGCCAAGCAGATCAGACCTTGACAACGTTGTCAGGCTGAATGAGCAGAGCAGCTCCCATTCCTCCCTGAAATATCAGCAGACACAACACTTTAGGCTGTGTTCACATAGACATGAGTAGGAGTACGTGTCTGGGTTTCCGTTTACAGCTCATAAAAGCTTCAATCGTACGAGTGGAGCATTCACGGTCACTTGTACAAGCACACAACTAAACGCATGTCGGCCATATTGAATAAAATCGAATCGATGAAATGCATCGCCATTAAAACAACAATATTCCACTACATGACTGACAACATTAATTGTTTAGTTATAATAATAATGAAGAATGACAATAACATTGCTGCTGTACAATTTAAAATTAAACTTTTTCATTTTTCCACCTGTCTAAAAAGCTCACTAATTATATTTATATGGACATATACTGTAAACTAAGAAAATGCATTGGACAGACTCCGTGTTTGTATAGACATTATCTTGTTCCATAAATTTAACCCTAACCCTAAGTTCTGTAACCCTATCCTAACCTTTGCGCTCTTCGGACTGGTGCCCCTTCAGCTTCAGACTAGCAAACTGTCTGCACTGATTATAGTATACAGCAACAGAAACAGTAAATACTTAGCATACACAGCAGCCAGACAACATCATATGTGTAACTTGTTCTATCAACTTGCAACATGACCTAAACGACTCGACTTATCACTTCACACTTTTGCACAGAGCTTTGTCACTGTCAGTTGGATGACAAGAAAGGCAACTGCACTGGCTGTAAAACAATGAAAAGCTAGCTTCTGTGGTATGTTGAGAGTTTGTGTGTAAGCACCGTTATTAGCACAAATAGCACAAGTTAGCAATGCAAGTGACAGTGATGAAGTGATGCTGTTCTACCTTAATGGAAAACTCTTTCGGACATCCCATGTTAACGTCAATAGCGGCAACATCATTTTCACTGTAAACGTTGACACATACACACATATTTAGTCATAATTACAGTCTGACAGTTACCATTAAAGCAGTACAAGATTGTCATACTGATGTACAAAGTCTTGCATGGACTTGCGCCGCAATATGTTGATCTGCTCAACTACGTCACCAACTTACCTGGCCACCAACAACTGCTCCATTCTGCTAGTTCCAAGTGCCTCTCCGGTCAAGTTGACAACCATCGCCAACCAAACGAGCTTTCCCTTTCGCGGTTGTTGGCCCAGAACAACCTGCCAAAGCATGTGACATCTGCCAAGTCATTATCCATCCTCCGCCGGCATCTCAAAGCCGATCTTTTCACCGAATCATTTCCTGGACTGTATTATAACTAATCTCTCTGGCGGACCTAGCAATAGTTCGTATTATTTATGCCACTTTAAAAATCTTCAAGTAATTGATTGATTGACTGATTAACAGATAAGAGACTGGTCCATAAAAAAATAAAGAATTGCACTGACAGTTGTGGTCGTGATTTAAGCTATAAACAAACTAAACAAGTTGACAAAATTCTAGCTTAAACTTGACTGAGATTAATACTTACACCAAATGCGCAACTTTGACAGCACGTTCTGCATCGGACGTTCCCTGCACAGCAACACAACCAACTATAATGACGAAGAGGTCATTATTTCATCATGCAATCAGAAACATTCACCTATCTGAGCCAATTAGCCACATATGACAATTAGGGATTATATCGTGGCAGAAAATCCATATCGCTTAGAATTATCGTAGCAATTCATATCACAATATCAGATATCGATATCGCCCGGATATCGCGGGTCTCCGATAGGACGAGGCAGGTCAGGGGGGAAGGGCACGGGATGAGCTATCTGACTTTTGACAGTGACTACTGTGACAGTTTCTGACTGCTATGGCAGAACGACTGGGAGGGCATGGTGGAAAAGGAACAGGCAACAGCTGTGGCCGCACCAGCAGCAAACATGCACTGGCTGCTGCTAGTCATAGTTTGACTTGTAAGTGGTTACAGCTAAAACAGGCAGGCAGAATGAGACCACAGAATGAGACCAGCTCAGAGACGAGGGCGGATTCAGCAGCAGCATGGTGAAGTGAAAAAGCCTCTCGGCCATGCAGGGTGGTCGACTGCTCTGCTGCCGCCTTCCCCTCACTGAGTAGCGGTGCAATCTGTTGTGCAAAGAGAAGGGGGTGATGGGAGAGGGAACATCTAAACCGTCAGCAGCCGTGATACTTACATGTGAGCACTCCACTGGTTTATGCACATCATAGATCTGTCTGCCTGCTATTGCCATAAAAATACGTCAGCCGGCGATATCCGACATGGTAGGCGCATTCTGTCACACAATATCGTAGTGGAAAATGGTTGGCGATCGATGATATCAGCTTATCGATATATTACCTAATGACAATCTGCTACTTGTCAATACATAAACTTCTCAGGCTCAGCACAAAATACATCACTTTGGAGTTTGGACACCATTCTTAACAGTATTATATGTAAATTGCCAATCATTGGTAGACCTACTGACAATCACGGTATTTGTTACACAGAGGCTTTTGCTAAATATCATATAACCAGAATATTTAACGTTTTACTGTTCTTACTGTATTCAACAAAGTTCCAGCGTTGTGTGTTTTAACAGCGTAAAATTACACAAGCAATAGGCATTTTACACACAAATGAAAATCTGAAAATATTTAGTTACAATCTGTAACGAAGAGCAGATGACAAAATGATACGCACGATCTGAAAGACAACTTTGTCGTGCTCCGCGCTGCATGTTCTAAAGACAATGGTGCCATCATCCAGCACAAAGTCCACAGTGTCTAGCACAGCTGTCAATCACATATATGCAGTTCTATCAAATTCCAATAATACAGATACAAAAATGTATGCTGTATTCTTGATAAAAACAAGAATTCATTCATATAAGCAACAGCTAATAATAAAGCTCTGCATAAAATAAAAAAGACCAAATATTATCCAAATAGAAATGTGAAATTAAATGCACCCATCAAAATGCTGGCATTACTAAAAATGCTTATGAGTCTGTAATGTATAAATCTTTATTCGCCACACAGGCAGCAACCAGACAGACAGACAGACATAAAATGATACAACGACTAGATAGAAAGAGAAAATGCAGTTCACAACCTCAGTACAGACAGTCCATACATAACAGAATTAGTGGAACATGACATTTTATGGACAAATGATGATTTACGACGACTTAGTCTGATTAGTCTGCAAATCTTCAAAAACGTTAATCTTCACCATAAGAGTGACAAGTTTATGCTGCAAATAATATGTTAAAGATGATAAATAAATACTGGTATCATTTAAAGCTTAAACATGCCAATCAATAAACTAAAGTAGCACCTGTACTTGAGCATTTGAGCTACTGGTATTGTGTTTGCAATCCCGGGATCCCGAATCCTGGGATCTCGGCCATTTTCGCCAATCTTGAATCCCGGGATTGGCAGCGTCTCAATCCCAGGATTACAAAATTTCATTAAAATGGCACCTTATCGAGCGTTGAATGATAAAAATAACAATTCTAACTAAAGGTCGAAATTAATAAATAAAATATTTTATGCATGCTAAAGTTATACTCTTTGCTGTGCACTGTAATTTGTATTTTGACAGTCACGGCCACTCCCTAATCCCTATACCGTTTTGACATACCTTCCGTACGGGCCCTGAAGTTATCACACAATTTTCGCATTAACAGTTGCATACTAAAGTTCCGAAAATACGCATCTTATGCATGAAATAAGTCTATTGTGTATACCAGAATAACGACCAATCTCTAAGCCTGATCCCAAAACAGGATCCCGGAATTCAGGATTGAGAAATTTATTTATTCATAAATTTATTTATTTCTCAATCCTGAATCCTGGAATTGAGACTTCAATACTGGCCACCAATTTAAGTAAACTTTTGACGAGTTTAGTAAGACTACAATACACTGCCAGAACCATTCAACTATGGCTTCTTCTCATCACTTGCAGACATTGACCATAAACAGCTAAACACTACACTAGCAACCGAGAGATGCACTTACCAAATATATGCAGTTAACACATTACAAAAGCTGATGAAAAGACAGTAGAATATATAGCATTTGGTTCAACTCACCATTTTCAATCCTGCGGCATTTCAACATTTTGAAGTCAATTATCTCCTATTACGAACAATAAAATATAAAGTAAATGAAGTATACGTGCCACACATCACAAAGAAGCAACATCAATGGCACATATGCATGGTATCTCCATCTGAGCACGACATTAAAATTACAACTGTAAAAAAACAGCAGTGATCTAACAAAAGCAACAATGCAAGTCAGCAATTCTGCAATGATCAAGTGGATAGTTCATGATGTTAGGTAACTCCTTAATCTATTTACTGTTATAACAGTAACATATATGACTTATTAAACGTAAGTTTAACCTCACAGTAGACGATGTCAGCTCCATAATCCAATGACAACAGCCGCAATGGCAGAGTACCTATACGCACCATAGGTGCCAGAATCAGCTTATTCGTGTAGTCCATATGTATTATCATTTATCATTCACCTGGAAGAAAAAACACATTATCAACATCAACCAGACCAGAATTCTAAATAATAGACAATATCAGTTTAGCTTAGTAAATGCTAGATGCTTTGTTGGACAATAATTTACATTACTGCTTAGTGAGCAAAGCACTGTTTGCATGTGAGATGCATACAGTTGGTCTAAAAGACGACGGGCCGATGGAACGATAAGAAGGAAGAGAGGTTGCAGCATCTGGCCCCTTATGCCCTTGGATGATGTATACTGCAAAGCCAACTGTTTAACTGTACCAAGCTCTGTGCCGAATTGTACTAAACAAAATGCAGAATAGACTTAGAAATGCTTCTATCACTTAACTGATGAGCACGTTTTTTTTCTTAAAAGTGGCCTAAACCGTTTGTTTGGAAAGAAAAATTACAATGCATACATGTTAACCAGCCCGTCGTTTTGCAGGTCCTTCATTTGGCCAGCTTAAGTTCTGACTGGCAGGCGTCGTCGGAAGACTTTAAGTAGTAGCCAGTGAGCTGCCTCAAAGCAATTAACCGTAACCCTGACCAACTCTGACCCTTCATCATCATCATCATCATCAATAAATAAACATCGCTTCACTTCGCCGGTCAGAACGGCAATTCACGCATTAAAATAGGGTTCTAGGCATGGCGATCAATCACTACCAATCAATTTATACTGTGCACAGTGTTTTGTAAAGAAATAAAATGGATAGACGCTCCCATATTGATTTGCAATAGAATGTATTTTTGACAGCAACGATATGGACGATATCATTGATATCATTGCTATGACGACGTTTACTGCCTATGGCGTCCACTCGCAGTGCATGCTGGGTAATTTAGCACAACACCGCAAATTGAGGTCACTGTCAGCCAATCAAACTGGTATAAAAAAAGCTCATTTGACGACCGATAAACTAATCGTCGATCACGTAATTGGAGATCGAAAATGCATGGAAAAACAAAACACAGTTGATCGACGATCAATTCTGAACATCAAGTTAATCGGAGATCAGTAAATCGGAGATCAAATTTGATTTGATTGGCGATGGAAGGTCTGGTTTTTCCATCGCCAATCAAATCAAATTTGATCTCCAATTTCATTAGTGACCTCAATTTATTAGGCCTATTATATATATCCTGTTAAAACTCTAGCTATATACATCTGAGTGACAAAAAATTGGAGCTTTTTTCACTAAGGGTTCGGTAATTATCAGTGTCAGGGAACGGAAGTTCCTGAGGAGGAAAGTTCAGCGAAATCACATGATCACTTATTCGCAAATTTCCGATTTCACTTACATTAATCAACTGCCAAAGATGTCTAAAGTCCGAAAATAAAGAAATATGTACGATCATTTCACGCTTTTCAAACTATTTTGCAACAAATTGTACATGTGCACGCTATGCGATCTCTACATCACAGCTGTTTACTTCAAGTGTCTATCGACCGAGAACGATTACGATACCGATTGTACTGGATTTTAGTTATTTTAATTGCAATTAAATGCGACTACAAACCCTATATCTAACCATAAACCCTAAACCTAACCATAACACTAACCCCAACACTATTCCTAACCCTAACCCTAAAACTAACCTTAATTTTCGGAGAACAATTATGACACCAATTGTACTGGATTTTAGTTATTTTAACTGCAGTTGAATGTGACTACATACCCTAAACATTTACCCTAAACCTATTCCTAACCCTAACCTTAAAACTAACCCTAATTCTACACCTAAGTCTGAAGATCTAAACATGGTCGTTCTCGGTTTCTAGACGCCTGCGCATCTGATGTACATAATGTTTGATGTTACGTTACGTTATGTTAGCGGGTTTTTATGACGTCGACTGCCATGACAGTCCAGTGTGATGTTTTGATTTTGTGCGAAGTTCATGTTGAAGTTGTTACAAAGTCTGTCTTACTGTTCCAGAAAGTTAGTGTGTCCGGAAATCGAATGAAACCTCTGACGACAAAGATTCATGAAACGTGCAATAAGATGTGATTACTGCAAGATTTACGAGCAAGTGACCATGTGATTTCGCAGAAAGTTCCACCTATGGAACCGAGAACGAAAGTTCTCGGGTACGAAAGTTCCATAAATCCTGAAATACATTCATGATACATAAGCATAATTATAAGTCGAATTTCTATAAGTGACATTATGCAACAGTTTATAAGAAAATGCGACTTTGGCACGACGCTGAAAACTTTTGTTGACAAACATAGCAAAACATATATAATGAAAGATATATTATTTTTGGGCTGTGCCAAATACTCAGTATTGCGTTGCTGAGTACTCTCAATATTCGAGTACTTGCGCACTATATTTAATTTTTCAGCAAAGCCACCAGTATTACTGGTGGCATGAGTAAGCACAGGCAAAAGCCATATAACGCTTACTATCCAAATAACTACTAATGATTAACATGTGTTTCCGGTTGCAGTTCATGTTTCAAACAAATTTAAATTGATTGATTTCGGTAATACAGAAACTGCTTAGTAAAAAAGATGCAAGTACTACTTTAACCATTGCAAAATAATGTGTAAATCAGGAATGAAGAAATCATTCCCAGTTTTCCGTCTTAATATTAACGTATTTATATATATAGTGAACACAGGCGTCTCAGCGTCTGGCATGGCAGGCTGGCAGCTATAGCAGTATAGCCCTGTTCGCATCATTATCACATTTCTACATCTACAAGTTGGGCCCTATATAATCTATTGCATTGCAATGACCTGATCAATTATAATAAAAGTTTTCTAGTAATGACTGCAACAATTGCGCTGTCAAAGCTCAAAACTGTTGTAAATGGCCTGAAGACGTACAATTTATTAATCCCAATCCAATTTATGTTTTTTTTGTTTACCTTTCACGTTTAATTCTTTAACTGGTTGCGATAGAAACCTGGCTACTCGATTACTGGTTTTGAGGCGCATTGAAAGACGTCCTTGAATGATGCAAAGCGATCGCATAAATTAAGCAAATAACAGTCGCCATGGTGATATTAGCATAATATATGCACTAGTTGCTCTTGCTCCGCCCCACCGCTACAGTCACGCCAGTTCGTCTGTGGCTGTCGGTTTATGTGTGATGTTTTTTTGCGTTCCGCTTGCAAATATAGCATTTTACGGTAAAATCACGAATTGTGGATGTTATCAGATATTACAGACCGAACTGCTGTTTGCTGTACATTCTGTTAGCGTTGTTGTTATTGTGCGAATGCTGTTATTTATCGTGTTACTTGGGTAAATTTGTGGTTCGTTCGGTTGGATGTCATGGCTGGCCACGTCAGTAGACGCCGCCATATTCACCGTGGAGGTCGTTGAAGGTCGCGGGATTTGTCTCTTACATTATCTTGAATTTTTCTGTTTGTGTGTGTTTCAGGCGCGACGGCAAATTCCCGCTATGTTACTCAGAAACGTCTGCAGCCGTCTTGTCAGTGGAAATTGGTGGTTTTTGCGGTCATTTAAACGTGAAAATTGTGGAAATTTCTGCACCACGGTGAGCTGAGTACCTGCTCTTTGATGCTGTTTACGTGTTTGAGACTCTTTCGGTTTTTTCCACTTTTCTTTAAGACCAGAACCAGAAACGTATTAATGTGTTAAGTACTGTAAAATAAAATTGTATAAAAAATTTAAATTTTATGTGAAAATTTATGTTAATTTTTGACCATTTTAGTGTTTTTTAACACCAGAAATTGATTATTTTTTTTGGTTTTTTTTCTGTTAAATTTTATTTACTATGTAGTGTTAACCAGTGTAATATTATGGAGAAAATGTTGGAACTATTGTGTAAC
>Ga0209367_1014199_pt1 | contig 10128 bp, 7 predicted proteins | sample WorMetLIZISLAND2_FD_187412 | JGI IMG/M metagenome (GOLD analysis project Ga0209367, IMG submission 187412) | Marine gutless worms symbiont microbial communities from Max Planck institute for Marine Microbiology, Germany - Olavius geniculatus... ...
CATATAGTCTCATTAATAAGTGTGCCAAAAATTATTATAATCGGACATTCATTGTTCCAGTTATTGCAAAAAATGTAGTCACATGCTTTTTTTTGAGACACAGTGTAGTACAGAAGCATACGATATCATACGATGCGCATTGTTCGATACGCTCGAAAACGCGGTGCCACTTTGTCTAACGCATGAAACCGAAAAAAAATAATAGACAAGAAAAAGCGTGAATGCCAGAAAATTTTTGCCAACGTCCCACATTTTATCCAAAAAAGGCCTGATTGCATTTAAAACCGATTTGTAAGTGTAAAATAGAATTTGTCTGACACCTTTATACGCATGCAAGTTCTATTTCTGATTTGATTTCGACGCATTGTGTGCAGTACATGTACGCAAGCAAGTGAGGTCAATTTTATAACGCAATTAATTTTTTTGTCAAAATACGCTTTGCATGCTAGCTGAGAGTTACAACCATTAGTCAGTTCATTCATTGCATTAGCGTGTGGCACTCGGGTAGGATACAATTTCATTCATAATTCCGACGACTGGCTGCAAAACGTTGCAGCAGACGCTGCTAGCTGGCCCAATTAACCATTACGAATTTAGCCTACAACTCGAGGCGATGCGATGCCTCGCCACAATACATGTATACTAGGGGGCGCTGAAAATGACGGACATGAAAACGCAAGCCATGTTTCAAGTAGCTGAGTAGACCTAAATTAGGTAGATTTTAATTTAGCATATACTTGATATTGCTAAGTTGCGTTTTAGGTTAGTAATCGTTAGCATGCAGTTGCTGCAGAGAGACATTTGTGATTAATTTTTTTTTCAATTTGCGATATAAAGATAATGATATAATTGATAATTTTGGCTGATGTTTTTGTAATATTTTATGTATTTCAAAAAATCGATAGTACTTTCTTGCTGCTGTGACTTGTGTCCTGCCGTTTTTTTCGAAAAAAATTGCATACTGCATCGTAATGTAATCTATTCTCAAACGATACATATTTTGTTCTCCAATTTCATGTCCGTCAATTTCATGTCCGGCATTTTCAGTCAACCCGTATACTTGCTAGGAAAAGGTGCGGGCATCGACGCTTGGAGTGACAAATGATCACAACGCATGACGTACAGCGACGCCGTCTAGAGATAGCATACAGACGCCGCAGCAAGCCGACCGTGATGATGCCGGTGTCACATTAAAATGTCTCTCCTCTGAAAAATCTGTCCGGAGAAAAAAAATCACGAAACTGATTTGTCTTCCCCGTACTAAAATATCGCCGGCCCCCATAAAAAAAGTTCCCCGTTATACGATCTCCTCCCAGAAAAGTTTCCCCGGCCGACAATTCACCGGTAAAAACCGTCCCGCTCGGCCGGCCGCCGGGCGGGGCGGATTTTTGCCGGTAAATTGTCTGTCGGGGGAGACTTTTCTGGGGGTGATCCTGTAATGGGGCACCTGCTGGCTGCTGCTGGCAAATTGTTGCTGCTGCAGCTGTCGGAATTAGCACCACCAACCACTACCACCATTACGATCTATAGGCACTAGCTTCAGCATCAGCAGCAACAGCAGCAGCAGCATCCGACATGCGTCCCTTCGGACGTCAACGCTCCTCGCGTCTATCAGTGAGATTAATGTTTGTGCCACCCACGAAATGTCAATGTTAAAACACAACAGACAGAGATGTTCGATAACTCATATCATGCTTATATGGAGCATTTCAGGATCTACTAGGTACGGAATACTATTGTTGACAGCCAAATTCATATTGCTGGAGAAAACGAAGGGAGCAATGGTGCATGGGACCCCCAAACGTTGCGGGGTCCGGGAAAACTTTTCTCCCCTTCTCCTTCTCGATGGGCCTGACTACGGTACTTACAGGTGACGTTGAGGTAAGCCTTGGCCTCGGGTGTTAGTCCTAGTCCGTTGGTCGGTCGGCAGATGTACCAGCCGGCGTCGGCGACATCGACCGACGCGAAGACCAAACTTCCGTCGGCGTAGATCGTCGTCCGACTGCTAGACACTAGAACCACATCTTTGTCGTTGTCCTCGCTGTGTCGCCACCATTCATACGTCACGTTGTTCGGGAATGCCTCCGCCTGGCAGCCGAGTTTGACGCGACTGCCTTCGAGCGCCGTCGTGTTCTGCGGAGGAACCATGATGTACGTGTTACCTGCATCGGCACGCGCGACGGTTAGCACGCTCAACTTGCGATCAAAAGATCATGAGTTCCACTCTTCCCTGTCTGGTCGCTATAAGTTAATCACTACTTGGATGGGTGAATGTTTGCGGACAGGTAATAACCACCTCGGTAACTATATAATCAACCAACCATGCTGACTCAGCCTTCCATCCCTCTGAGATAGGGAAATCGAGTACAGACCTACCTGGCTGGGGTCAAGGCCTGACGCGTTTACCTGTGTCAAGTGGCAGGTAACAGTGGGTGATACCGTATAACAATAATATAGAAATTTATAAGACGCGCAAAGTCAGCAAGCTGAATCTGAGACGCCGGCAGTCGCTATGGCTATTATGGTAGGTGAAGCTCTTTTTACACCTTTTTTAATCTTGGACATCAGTACGATGATGCTATTAATAGTATGTTACATCATCTGCAGTGAATGGACTGCCTGTAACATTATCCGCGGCTTAAATCACAAACTTTTATAGCAATTTTCGTAAAATTTTTTAATAATTCACCCAAGCTCATCCTACGTGAGTTTTCGGCAGCAGACTGAAGACTGAACAGTTTGCCAGATCTTACAGCTGTTCTAAGTCTGACTAAAGGAACATCTTATTGCATTGACTACTGCGTGACTTCACTGTTAATGTTAATTTGTTACGTGTCCTTGCAGTCTTAGGATTTAATGCCACGTTAAAGGAAACTCGGTCATCATCATCATCATTATCGTCGCCATCAACTCAATGTATGAGTAATTTTGTAACTGTTACGTAAATTTTTCGTGCGATCGCGTTTTCTGTGGTTGCAATAAAGTAGAAGTTTTCGTAAACATTAGGTAAGTTCGATTTTTAAAACTTCTGTAAATTACAAGAAAAGAACTTTTCCCGACTACTGGTGCTTTCAAAGTTACGCTACAAAACTCGTCTTCTTACACTGTTCACAAAACCACGCATCCAGTGGTTCGCAGCTGCACGCTGATGATTGTACGGCAGAGAGGCCCGGTTCCGAAACAAACCGTTGAAGCAATCTCCAGAGGATCTCCCCTGGGAACTTAGACCGTAACCTCGGTTAACTCGGAAAAAGTGGGCCAGTTAAACAAAAACTATAGCACCGACTGTAGCACTGCTAGACGTACGGTGGTTGTCCTTGACGGACCGCAGCGCTCCAGCGTTTAACATAATATTTGTAGGCCTATTGTTAATAAAATATTATCAGCATCAGCGTCAAAATCTATCTTATGTGATGTATGCGTGCTGTGATTATTGCAACGGTCAAGCGACGTCGTTGGAGTCGAACGCCTGTTGACCTGGTACATTCCGACTGTAAATAGTGACGTCAGAAACAGAATGTCCGGCAACAGAACGCCGAGCAGCGACGATCGCCGACCGACAGCAAACGACAAATGACGGAGAAAACACACAACATGCAGGCACTATACGGCCCGGCGCAAAACATGCAAACGAGATTAATAATTAGATTGGACGACAAATGAAGCGTTACTAGCGGGCAAAGGCGTCCGGCTGGACAGCAAATTGTTCCTCCGAGCAGTAACAGGATTTTCGCGACGTCAGCATCAGCAACAAGCGTTACGTCCTATCTGAACGTTCTTCGAACGCTTGCTAAGTACTGCAATTTGCCCTCGGGTTGTTTTGGCAGATCAAATGCACTTAGACAAAATATAGATAAGTTGCATTTTTTGTGACTAAATTATGATAAAACTATACAACATACTAGTCATCAGTTAAGGAATATAATTACGCGTACGTGTAGACCTAAGGTTCCGCTAGATGCAATTTTGTTATTATTTACGAAAAGTCACCACGCATTCGTTCATATCGTTTAGTTCTAACTTTTTTCAGAAATTAGTTGCAACCGTATTTTTCCTAATTATAGTTGCTATTTTGTTGGTATAATTATCATGAGGTTCTCGTTTTTGTGGATTGTCTATTGCGCAAGTACGACTTCGTTATTACTCGGTATAAATGTAATATTATTGTGTTATTTTATTATGTACTGCCAGACTATGACGAAACATAAACCGTCTTTATGAGACAAAAACAGTCGACGTTTTAACCATCAACTTGTCTAGGTCACGAAAAATTAAATTATTAACAACATGACAAAAGAATCAGACGGAACGTAAAATGCGAACGACACCAACACGACTGATTAATAAAACAAACGACTGCAGACTTTAGTAAAAACGAGAAGCGAAAATTTCCACTTCAAAAGTTTCACGTAATATTCTAATGTATTTTAGATTTGCTTATTATGTAAAATTTTTAAAAAAATATACACAAAATTAGGTCAACTGCGGAAATTTAACGTTAAAACGACAATATTTCGTACACAGGCTTTCAGATTATTGATTGCGTGGATGCTGCACTCGTTAACACACGTGCAACGCAAAGTGATCATACCTTTCCAGCTCCATCCTTTCTCTGCACAGAGTCAGCCAAACAAACACAGACAAATCTGGCGATTTTCGACCCTTTTCCGTCACGTCAGCGATCGGAACGACCTGTGATAAAACGACGTTAAACGGCTCGAAAGAAAAATTCGGTCGTCGAAAATCGCCAAGTCACATAGGCTATACTGCAGCAGCGTTCGATTCGCCGGAAACGCAAAATTACAGCGACGCGGCGTTTGAGCGACCTCTAGCGTCATGCCGACCTACTAGGAGCACGTGACCACTGCTGTCCGTACGCTCAATTCGGCCCGGCTTGGCACATGACGTCACTGATCTTTGTGTGTGTTGTGTCAGTCTATCTGGTCGCGATGTTTCACTACGACTTTCTTACTTACTTACTTTCAGGCTCGTACAGATGCAGTTATGACTAACCCTCGATGACGAGTTTGATGGTGTGTGAAACGCGACCGACGACGTTGCGAAACGTGCACGTGTAAGCTCCTCCGTCCATGCGGTCGACGTCGCGGATCTCGACGCGCCTCGGCGTGACGCGCACCCGCTCCGATGACTTCATTTCCTGGTCGTCCTTGTGCCACGTGACCAGCGGTTCCGGCGTGGCGGTGGCATCACAGAACAGCTCGACCGTGTCGCCGTCCCTGTGAACGAGGAACGACGGCGAGACGTGACCGAGCACCGGAGGCGCTGCAATTTCATACACACATTCTTCATTTATACACTAAATTATGTGTGTTTGAAACAAAAGGTGTCGCGAATTTTGGAACACGGCGTATACAGGATGGGCCCAAAAAAAGAAAGCTATTGTACTTTGCCCATATCTTCGCTAAGTATTAACCAATTTTTACAATATTTTGTCAGTAAACTCTGTAAGAAATTTGCTATTCCATGACATGCACACCACACCTATTATGTCGCTACACTACCCCGAAAAACGTAAATGTTCGAAAACCAAACAATATTACTTTTTGGCTCACCCTATACATTGGGCGACATTAAATTTTGCTTAGACCTAAGTTTTAAACTATAGTTTTAAACCAAACTTTAATCTAGACTTTAAAATATGGTTTTAAAACAATGCTCAGATCAACTTCAGTTTTAAACTCGGTTTTAAACTTAAAGTTTTGAACCGAAAACCTACTTCCTTGGTACCCATTAAATATGCAGACGTTACACAGATAATAAGACAGAAAGGGGAGGGAGATGAAAGAGTGGGGAAGGGGAAATTGCGTCATCGGTCTTAAGGAATAGAGCCCCTAACTATCAGCTGTTTCTTCGGGTTGGCAAAATGTTAAAACAAGAAATTACTCTGGGCGGCTTATACCTTGCAGCAGTATGTTAGAAAAAAAATCAGCAACCTTGTGCAGATTGACCATCGCCAAACTCTCTGCAAGTCCCTCGGCTCAACTGACTTAAGTAAGTAAGTAAGTAAGTACGTGCATATTTAAAGTGCACAATGTCAGCCAGTGGCCGAATCTGAGGCACTTGGCTGAGCCGCTAGGGGGAGCAGTATCCTCCTCGGGTCAAGTAACGCAGGAAGAACTTAACATGCTCAGTACTGGTGTAATATCTTACGTTTGCACCATCAACCTGACAACGCCAACGGATGTATTCTAAGGCTAGCTGGTGAATCTGTCTAGCACTCAGACGCGGTAGTTTAAAATTTAGGTCTAAGCGAAATTTAAAGTCACCCATTCACTGCTGTTCAGAGAGAGCCACGGCGGTAAAACACATGATATCAAGCAAACTTAAAATCGCCAAGACCTGCTCTTGACAGACGCAGCTCGGATAAAATTAATATCATCATCATCGTTTATCATCGTATATTACGCCAAAAGGCAGCAGCACACAATAAAATACACTAAAAACACTAAAAAAAACTCAAACTACGAGTAAACTACGAGTATGCTTAAAGGCACACTCAAAAGAATGTCACATCAACACAGACTCCAATGACATTGCAAATGCACTCCATACAACCGGTTTAACTGCCACATTATATGAGATAACATCATATTTAGAGCCAATAGGGCCTATACGAAGTTCCCTCCCTAAAAGTGCCTTATTTAAATACACGATTGGCGCAATTTAAAAACGGGCGAAGTAAATCACCAATATATAAAAAACAAAAATCCCGGATGTCGCTAAGAAAAACGCGCTAGTACATAAAGTTCCTGTTGCAGTACTCACCTTCACGGTCATCTAACGTCCATGATTTTCATTTTATCTAAAAGAGCTTATGTAATTTCTTATTAATAATCAATAGCAACCTAGGCCCTATCTCGCACCGTTTAGCCACAATACATCTGTGACAGAAGGCAGACAACTGCAGACAGTCGTCAACCGTGCCATAGACACCTACAGCATAGCTGTAGCGCGTCAAAAATTGTTTGACTTGAATCTACGTCTCCGTTAAGGAGTTTATGGTTTTTTCCTAGCTGTAGGCCTATACCGTCGATATTCGTTAGACATTAGCAACAATAATTCCCACTGTAGTGCATGGAAAGTGCAGACGTGGCCTTCACAGTCAATAATCCCTAATGTGGCGCCATTTACCTGATGCCTAACCGTATGGCATGATATTGATATACGGTCCGAGACGACGAGCTAGTAACGGATACGAATGGCTAGACGCGCTAGTCCCGGAGAGGTTTCAGTGTCTGGTAGTGAATCAAATGCGATGTACTCGCAATGGTACTGCTACTAAAGAGCAGATGCCCCGTTACAGGATCGCCCTCCCCTAAAAAAGTCTCCCCGGCCGACAATTTAGCGATAAAAATCCGCCCCGCCCGGCGGCCGCCGTGGCGAGGCGAATTTTTACCCGTAAATTATCGGCCGGGGGAAACTTTTTTGGGCGGCGATCATATAATGGAGATTTTTTATGCGGCCGACGATATTTTAATAAGGGGGAAACATATCAATTCTACGATTATCTCTTCCCGGGCGGATTTTCATCGGGGAGACATTTTAATGCCACACCGATCGGTGTCTGCGGTCGTTACAGCTAGGCTGGTCCGTCGTCCATCGCTGCCAATTACGCACACCGGAGATGCTACGCCGCTCTCTCACTGCTTAGTTGTAGTTGATGAGTTAGTTAGCTGTTCCTGGCACGCAGGCCGACGACACCTGTTTAATGTGGATTTGTGCTCGGAGACCGAACAGTACCGAAGTGGACGGCGAGTAAACAAATGGCGGAGAGCGTGCGTGGTATAGCGCTAGTGGTTGCCTGTCACAGAATCCACCAGCTCGTCGACGTCGTCGTCGCTGGATCAAGGAATAAAGATCAGTCGATCTGTCAGCAGCTGCAGCCCGCAGACAGACGCACAGAGTGCAGTGCGGTGCCTAATGGCGCCTCGGCAAAACACACACGCCGAGTCTAACTGAGTGTTGGCACGACACAATGTTTTACATCGGTAAGCAACTCCTGTTTTCACCGAAGGCAAAAAAGTTACTTGTAGTGCCACAAAGGTCACGAAAGCCTTCTATTTCAACCGTCTCGCAGAATAGAAGCTGGAGATTTCAAGCGATCGTAACATTTTTTTATTCACGTTTCACTTTTATCAAAGTACGCAACAAACATACAATTCCTGAAACAGACAGTCTCACTATAAATCGCTATTTAGGCTTTAGCGTTCGCAGTGAAAAAGCAAAGCGCCGAGCCTGTTTGCGATCTGTAAGCCTGCACTGAGAGCTCAATAACTCGGCAAATGGTGTAGTAGGTAACCAATGCATTGGGGGACAGTAAACGCTCAAAGCGCAGCTTAAATGACTAATACTAAAAGTCTGCATGCAGCTAGAAATATCACGACAAATATTTTGTTAGTTGTGCACAACCTAGGCGATGACGACATTGGCAAAGATGTCGTCGACTGAAGTAAGCCAACGCCATCCACTGGCATATTATTGACATCAGCGTCATCATTAATAATTTATTAAAAATCGTCCTTACAACACTCACACGGTACACTTACATTACCGTGTGAGGTGTGATGTAAATTCATCCATAACACAATCTTTTTATCTTATTATTGTTGACGTTTCGGCACCCACTGCTGCCTAGAATAAAATGTTGTAGAACCTATTATCTATGAATTTACATATTTGATTAAGTTACTGTTTCAACCTATAAGTCTATTCAAAGACATCAGCATTATCAGTTTAGTGACGTCATTACATGCTGCTGCTGCTGCTGCTGCTGCTGCGGCTGAAGCTTACGTCATTAACGGCTGCGAGTTGTAATAGACAATCCAGTCAGTCTGTCTGTCTCAGTCGATCTAATCTCATGACAGTGTTAGCAGCAGCAGCAACGGCAGAAAAAAGAGATGCGGCCGTTCAGGACATTACCACGCTTTCAGAGCATAACTATCAACATCTGATGGACTCTTCCACCGACCCAACACGCCCCGTCTCTGGGTAGGCCACCCACACTATGGAACGCTGGCTTACTGAACTGTTCAGCCCTAACATAGCACGGATTGACATGTTTGGACGTCCTGATCTGACATTAAACGTTCTGTGCCCATCTCGGCAGTAGGTCATCACACTGGCAAGGCGAACTCTGTTCTGAGGTCCGCCCTGGCGTGCCCTGACATCGCCGCCCACCTCACTGTCTGGAGTGGTATAAGCCTGTACTGCGTATTCGCTTACCCACTTCAGCAGTGCGGTATATAGTACATAATTTTGTACATAATTCACACGTGTGCGAACACAGCGGCCTGGAACCTCATTGTAAGGCGACTGAACTGAAAGTACGTTTTTAATAATTAACTAACGCCAGAATAATTTGCCAAAAAATGTGAAATACGACATATAAAATGATATGGACAGAGAGATAATTATTAAAAGTAATTTTTAAAATAATTTAAATTTATTCGGGACAGGCAAAGCTCCAAAAATTTCTATGTAACAAGCATTGAGAGATTCGAGAAAGAGGGAAACAAAAAATATTTGGACAATAATTCTATAATGTATAGCCGACGCTTAAGTTTTGCAAAATTTCAAATTGGTCTAAAAAATTAATGTGGCACGTTTTATGGGACACGGTGTATGTGGATTTTACAATATTATTGAACCACCGTGTACCAACCACTATAAAAGTCGGTCGCTGGAAAAAAAACAGTCATTCGTAGTATGAAATAGGGACGATGATGATAAAAAAATCGCCGTTCGCTCTTAACAAGCACTCGCGCAAGATACGCCGCTGTATAAACGACGAGTTCGCGTGCGCGCCCGATAACATTAACTGATCTTATAACCATAAACCGCAGGAAATAATAAGATAACCTCGTCTGTATGCTGTGGTTTGCTTTTTGTGACGCACAATACGCTTGGTTCGCGTTGATCTTCGGCACCACTGCGACAGGTGCGTTCTGCAGTACTATGCTGATTTAAACATTGGCCTTCTACTCCGAGCTCATCCATCCAACTGTAGCGGAGCTTTACCCCGGGAACATAGAAATTCTGGCTTGAAAACCGGCAGGGCGCTAGTCCTTCACTAGTCCTCACCCAGGCATAAAGGTAGCGGTCAACGGC
>Ga0209367_1014201_pt1 | contig 10127 bp, 4 predicted proteins | sample WorMetLIZISLAND2_FD_187412 | JGI IMG/M metagenome (GOLD analysis project Ga0209367, IMG submission 187412) | Marine gutless worms symbiont microbial communities from Max Planck institute for Marine Microbiology, Germany - Olavius geniculatus... ...
GACCGCTACCTTTATGCCTGGGTGAGGACTGGTGAAGGACTAGCGCCCCGCTGGTTTTCAAGCCAGAATTTCTATGTTCCCGGGGTTAAGCTCCGCTACACTTCCCCGAGCTCGGAGTAGAAGGCCTAGTCAATCGTGTTTTTCCTGGTGCAGACCTTGATCTGGTGTAATTTCTGGTGTCGTTCCCGACCCTCTACCGTCCGTCCTCTGCTCTGGGACCTGCTTGGAAAACTCCCCGTTCCTTACATTTTTGCCGAATTCAGAAAAATATGCAATTGAAGAAAGAAGAAAGAAATGGAGAAAGGGAAGGTCACTCCATGTACAGCAACTGCGAACACAAATCGACGTTTATTGGTAGCAACCATCCCGGGAAGCTGTGTGCAGTCTTTTTGCCTTCTTTTAAGCGACGATATACGACGTTTTTACAGCGTTATAAATGAGCACGGGAGTACGGCAGAACGCTGCTGTCGGGCTGGTGTATCCAGCAAGAGAGGAAGTTTATCGCCACAACAGCTGACGTAGTTTCACACAAATCGGCGCCGCTGTTGTTAACCAATCTATAAGCCTACTCTCGAGTAGTGGTGGGTGAACGTACAATGTAGGCTATCGAATTTTCACGCGCTTTGTCGATGCAGTTAGCATTGATGTAAGCGTGACTTCTTTCAAATCCAAAACGGTAGTATAGGCCTACTGTTAGTATTCCTGATAAGAGTTAAAACAGAGCCGCGATTTCAAATTAACGAAAGTAAACGAATGCCACACGTAAGTTGTAAAATAGGACCTACTGCAACCTGAGTAGCCTACTTCAAATAAGCCGTTATGAACGTGTGTTAAAATTAGGCCTACATAATGACATTTGCTGCACGATGTATGCAATGTAGAATACAGTTTCTCGTTTTTTTTTCTCTCAGAATTATACCTTGCACTCCGCTTGATCATTTTAACGCTGTTCTTTGTTATTTTTTTAAAACATTATTTTCACTCGTAGAACTGCCCGTGCATCAGGCTAACAGTGTCGTTTATAGTGTTTACTTTTTTACAGTTTACTGATTTGCATTTCACCGTAGAAGTTTTAGAAGTAATTGTTACAATATATAAATGCCCTACTTTGATTAACTCACCCTAGACAGTGGTCTTATCAAATCTGCCATTTTGATTGAATGAAATAACTGTTATTATCTCCGCCAAGGTGAACGTAGTGCACAAACAGCAACGCCTGCTATTACTTTCCCTTCCCTTTCCCCTGCCGCGAAGCGGCTCTTCCTTCTCCCTTCCCTTTCCTTGTTTTATCTTGTAGTTGTAGTTGTAGGTGCTGTTGTATTTGTAAGTGTAGTAGTAGTAATAGTAATGTTTAAATCACTTCACTTGGCGGAGATATGCACTCTCACGAGCGCTTTCTAGTTACCACATGTAATTTAAGCGCAGTTTTTTCCTGCGAGTTTGTTAGTTATTTAATACAAAATATTAATCCTGTTTTAATCCTCTAGCTATATAACTATAGCGCTTGTGGTTCTCGCTGCAGGCGTTGACGTTGCTGCTGGTGACATTACAATACACATAAATGTAGGCTAATGACGTCATTGTCATTATGACGTCATGCTATGCATAGGCTACACACAGACACAGAGAACGTCAGATCTGGTGAACACATAATCGCCGTTCACTGCATTCACTTGCCGAAGATAATTACGCTATTAATATGACATTTCGCTGTAAATAATGACGTGATATTTGACGTTCTGTGTTGTTTAGGTGCTCGCGGGCCGCCAGGTGACAGCGTCAAAGGTGATCGCGGATTTCCCGGCCCGCCTGGACCACCCGTGAGTTTTGTTTAGGCCTACTACAATTTTCCGCACCGCGCTGTTATTATTAAACACCCAGTATAGCATGTTTATTAGCAAAGATCTCGGCGTCGAGTGTCGAGTGTCGACATGTATATTCGGCCATCCGTCCATCCAGCTGCCGAGGTCTTACGCGTCGACGGTAAAATTAGACTACGCTTAAAAGTGTCTTCAAAACGACATAAACGAAATAAACTAAAATGAAAGAAGCAGTGCGCGACTTTTATTCAGTTAATTAATTTTTTTATTATTTCGTTTCATTTTATTTTAGTTCAGTTTTGCTTTGTACGCTCCTTAAAAATAGTTAGGCCTAGTTTGCAGTCTACGCTGGAGTCATCCGACGAGCACGGCCGTGTCATGGACATCTCTAGTACTATGCCTATCCATCTCTCCATTTACCTCGTCCTCGGAGGGACGGCCAGGCTGAGTTGGCTTTGGCGGAAAACAAAGGCACTATATTTATGCAGTTTCTCGTATTAGCTAAAAAGTGATTTTGAAGTTGTCACGGATGAGATGTTTTCTCAGTAAAAAGGAAAAATGTTTAGTTTTTTTCCCCAGCGGATTTTCGGCGTGCAGAAATTTGACGTCGAATTCGGCGATTGGCTTTTTTGGGGCTCTACGACGTGACTACTAGGCTAACCGGCACACAGTGGGGCTTGGTGTTTGATACCGTTATGGAGTGTACTGGTGCTAAGTTCTGACACGTAAACGCAGGTCATAGGTGTTCTGTCTCAGGCAATAAATCACGGTGTGGCGTTCGTAGTTGCTGCGGCGGTTGCCAAGGCGACGAATGACGCCGCCACCGTGCGAAACGTTTTCAAATCAACAGCCTTCGCTCAGACAGCTAGAGACAGAGAAGGAGAAAGATAGCTAAAGCAAAGTTTCCATTCAACGCAACGCACGCAGCGTACGCAACGAACGCAAAAAAGTACGCAACTGACGAAGTGGCCAAAACGCAACGATAGAATTAAGTAAGTACGTAAGGTAGTTTGAAGGCGCAAATTAACTGTTAGCCACAGTGCGCGCCGAGATCTCAGCACTCGAATGAAAACGTCTTTAGCAGCCGTTTAACCTGTTCAGACTTAATGTCAGTCTGTCTCAGATGAGCTGCAAGCTTGTTCCTCAGCCTCGGACCTGCAGCAGCAAAACATCTGTCTCCATAGCTGCCGCAGGTCCGTTTGATGACACATGTCCTTGAGTTGGCAGAAGCAGCTGACAACGACCTTCGACGGAGACCAGCTGACAGTCGGCGGCCAGGTAAGCTTAGCTGGAGCCATGGCGGACAGAAGCGGTCGTTGCGTGCGTTGCATCGAATGGAAACCTCGCTTAGAACCAAGCTTATACTGGTGGTCGTCGCACCTTCGAGTTGCAGAGTGGCACCGCAGCCCAGGGGAAAGCAGAAGCACATGGGACTGTGCCCTTCAGACGAAACCGCAGTCTAGCAGTCCAGACTCCAGAGACGCATCCAATCCAAGCCGTATAGCATGCAAGAAATGCCGGCAACGATAAGTACGCCTGGAAGACAAAGAAGCTGATCGACAGAAAAAGAAGAGAAAGACCAAGAGAAAGATATTTCTGGACTGGTTAGCAAATACACTGCATGGAAATCGTTATCCCAGCAAATCAATCAATCGAATACAGTGCGTATGAAATTGACGACCGCTCGCCAAAGTCAACTTTTGGCACTTAATTATCATAATTCCCGTATAGGCCTACTAGCACTACATGACGTGAACTACAGATCGCGACCGCTCATATCATATCAGTGGGACTGGACGCTATTTGCGCTGAATTTTATTACCTTTGTCTCTTTCAGCATTAGTTTCCCATGCAGCTTATGCATAGGCCAGTAGCCTATACCTGTTCGCTATAAAACATGTTGGTTCCACTAACGGCAACGTCTGAAGAGTTTCCGATGCTTCTAACCCTCCACACTGTATACACGCTGTAGTTAGTTAGTTTACCCGCTCGTCAAATAAACATGTCACATCTGCTAGCTAACAGTGTGCAACCCTCATCCCAGATCTCCTGCTTTCCGGTTGCCAGGCTACGCGCCCGTAAATATACCCTTATGTTTACCTCTTCGCTGTCTGTTTGTCTGTCTGTTTATCTGCGTCGCTGCTACTGTTTGTCTCATTCATTTTTACTATGTACATCACGTCCGAGAATAGAAGAAAAGCACACTGGAATCCTTAACCGCGGTCGAGGCGATTAATTATATTTCCGATAATTACTTATAATTGTACCGAAGTAGACTTCAGACGTTCAGGTGCAAGGGAACTTGAACGGTCATTAATTTGATGGCCAGTTATTTCATGAATAGTCGTAATGAAATAAAATGATCAGAATCTGGTAATTTTCGTTAACACGTGTCATAATCTATAGTGTTAGAGATCCTTTTTGAGATACAGTGTATAACCACTTTTAATTATTTTTACTGAAGAAATTATTGTCTAGCAATGGAATTTCTAGGAGTGGTCAAGTCTGGTATAACCTAGGCATGTGGTGGTAATAGCTATTTGACGCGTTCTGGAATCAGTTCCGTCCATCATCGGCACGCAGTGAATAATAATAATGAGCACGTTTATTCGCAGCAACAGCCTATATAGGGCCTATACCAGTTTATGTTGAAAAACTTTACGATAATTAACTCCACGTTTTAGAGTGACGTCACGCTTTTTCTCGCCACTTGTCGCGGCGTAAACTCGTTATGTGCTGCGTAAACACCACTTGTATGTTTATTTCTCTCGGCGTTTCTCTGCGTGCGTATACATGTCTGTCCGTCACTCTGTCTGTCCGTGCGTATGGATAGACGCGTAACGGCCTAAGCGGATACAGTGTCATAAGCGAACTGTTTTTGACGTCAGCGCTTTTGGAGCACCTGCTTCTAATCATGACGTCACGCGGAGCATGTAGCAGCGTCATCTGGTGTGTAGTGATGGAGATTTTCCTGCCAGTTCCTGGCACAGTTCCAGTTTTGGGTTATTTTTGTATCGATCTACTCTGCAAAATGTGTGAACAGAAGAAGTTGCCGACACGCGGATTGATCGCGCGCAAACTTAAGTCAATATTAATAGGCCTATTGCCCGGTCTTTAAGCTTACGTAAACGTAGGCCTATGGCTCTGTAGCAAGACCTTAAAGCTCTTCTTACGCCACAACGTTCACAAAGCGGCGCTGATCTCCATTTCAGACACATGTTTACACTGCGAGATCACGGAATGGCACGGATACAAAGCAGTGCAACGCGCGGTTTGCCTGTTTACGCCCTAGCTTTTGCTGGCACTTATAGCATCTACCTACGGAGGGATGGCCAGGCTGAGTTGATCTGGGGCCCGGCCTATATATAGTTTAAATTTAATTTTGGAATATAAACACGCCGACTTAGTACGTGATCTGTGTGTATTCAACACATCGTCAAGAGGTAATCACAATCAATATAATCTATTTTTCCTTTTATGCGTTTTTCCCGTCTCCTATTTCTTTCTTTCTTTTTCTTTACTACCGGGGTCCGTGAACAGAACCCTCAGTGCACCAGTGACGAAAGCGTTTATACGATTAATACCGCGAAAATGTTGCTTTTTACATTTCACAATGTCGGAATCTGCCATTGCTGCAGGACAGGACACTGTCTGACGGCGCTTTTATCAGCATTCTTAGCGCTTCTATCAGTAAATACGGCGGATCCGTGTTATCCATGGAAATGCGGACCGACAGCGGAGCGAAATGTTGGGAATCCGACTCACCTCGTCTCTGGTGCAGGGTTAGGTGACGTGCGATAGGCCTACCTGGATATCCGTCGTCGGCCGTTTGGAGTACGCAATCTGTCTTAATTAGCCTACCTGGTCTGCATGGCTGCCCACCTGACTGACTGCCAGCGCCTGCTGCTGCTGCTGCTGTATACCTTTACTGGCGGCACTCTTTCATTCATAAAGCGCATCTGTCTTAAACCTGACCCCGGTGTGTATGGGATCAAGAAGATCAATGATCCGTGACGTCGCGTTTAAACCGCCGATAACGGGAATGAAATAAAATAATATGCAAATGCTAAAACGGTTTCGTGCCAAAAAGAATTTAGGAAAAAAGGTAAATGAGCTAATGAGCCGCAAACGAGTCCAAAACAGTTCGTACGTGTCGTTTCAGCACTTTGTTTTTGTTTTATTTCATATACGTGGAGAGCTTAAGGCTGACTATTTCATGACCTACTTAATAGTAATAGCCGTGTTAGATTGGCGAACACAAATAAGATTGAATTGAATTGAGACAACGTGATTGTTATACATCTTCATTGTATGCTTGTTAATTGCAGGGGTCTCCAGGGGACATTACGAATCAGCTCACCGAGCTTAATGTTCAAAAGCAAGGGCCTCCCGGACCGCCGGTAAGCCGAACTTTTGTGTTCTGTAGAAATTTACTTAAATGATGTTCATTGGCAGAGCGGTAATGATTTGAAATAAAGTAGATCTGCCGTCAATGTGTAGGAGGCTGAGTTGGCGTAGGTCAACAACTTGTTCAATGTTGATTGCGGTGCACTAGGGCATAGAAGTTAATTTAACGTTTTACTTATTTTCTTACTTACTTGCTTACACTCATAGACTCCGAAACCAGGTTGAACACGTGTCCCCCGCACTTTTTTGGAGCATTGTTTAACCTCACACGCATCTTTCGTGTCTAAATATTTTTACCGACCATTTGCAGCTTATACTTTCAGCTAAATACAGTGAAGAATAGCAAAGTTTTAACTGCAAATAGTTTGGCCACCAAATTTTTTCTTACTTGCAACATTCTTATACAGACAGCTGCAAGTTTCTGACAGAAAATTTCACGGGTGCTTAACAGTTTGATTTTGTCGTATATTGTCTCCAAAATGGAAATTTTCAGCCTGAAATTCCGTATTTTTGAAAGAAAATTTTTCGACAGGCTAAAGATTAGGGGGAGGAATTACCCCTTCGCCCTTCCACGATGTCACTGGCTACAAATTTAATATTCTACCTTAGACCGCCGGCAACAGTTATGTGTAGTGGTTTAAGCTGCTAGCAAAACGTTTTTACGGCTGTCTTCTGCTAACCTTATACAGTCGCCAGGCGTTAATGCCAACATCGTAAAGTCCGGCCGGGTTCGCGACCCCACCGACGACTCGAACAGTTACCGACTACTCCGCCCAGCACTATCTGCACAAGTCGTCAGCGTGCAGAGTAAAATAACGCATCGTTGGGTCACGCAGGTTGCGACGCAAACTGGGCCTAATAATCACGTAGTTTCAGAGAGTGTAAGATACCTATAAACTCATAATTGCATACGGATGTTGGTCGAACGCATAACTGCTACACTGCAAATGCCTGCATATCATCCAGCTTGTGCTTGTGGCTTTTTCCGTCTATTTTTTTTCTTTTGTCATATTTTCACAATACTGGTTACTGTATTTTAACTATCTGACGTTTGACGTGTTTCTAGGGTCCGAAAGGCATCCGGGGCTATCCAGGTTTTCCGGTTAGTTTTTAATACATTGCATTGTCTCGTTTATGGGTATCGACAATAGGCTGCTATCCTATTGCTAATATGTGCGAAATAGACTACCAGATCAATGAATCGTTAATGAATGATTAAATGAATCAGATTGCAACTTATTCACAATTGGACTAAAAATCCATTGTTTGCATGCCGTTGATCGAATGCGTACGTTTTCCTGGTAATTGTGTGTAATTTATTCAATTATCAAATGGAGATAATGATACTTCACGGTGCTCTGTAAATTCTCAATTATTTTGTATGCCTATTATTTTTTTGTGTTTGTGTTTGCAAATTGGTTGTTTGTTTTTGTCCGTTTGCAGGGACCGATCGGGTTAAACGGAGTCAAAGGCGAGCAGGTGAGTGCGTACGACATACATTCCATATTTGAAAGATTTTGCTTTACTCTTATTTTTCATTATTGCTATTTTTCAGTTTGCTGACAAATAGTTTAGAATTTAAAATTTTTATAGCAATTTGTCGTAAAAATTGAGGAATAGAAGTGTGGATGCATTTTAACGGCAACGTCGTTTTGTTCAGTAAAATGAAATGAAATAAAATAAAATAAAATAAAATAGGCCTAAAAGTATATTGATTTTAAAAAGCAAATGACAATTAAAATACAGTGAGTATATATTTAACGATGAAAGCATGAATGATTTAAACTGTCATTAATGTTTTAGGGCGATGCTGGACCAAGAGGCTTCAAAGGCGAAAAGGTAAGAGAGAATTTCCGCCATTTAAAGCAATTTATTAAGTCGCTTTACCAATTTGTTTTGCCGATTTGTTCTACTTTTGTTATTTATTAATTTAAAAATTAACTTTCAAAATATTTTAAAACAAATATCGTAATGTTTAGTCAAATCAAGTCTATTATTACAAAATTCTACCTTTGTTTTTAATACCACGGATAATATACTCTTCTATTTGTCAGAAAACTGCCACTTACACCAAAAATTAGTTAACAACATTGTTTTAATTATTTTAAAACAGACTTACATATATCCAACAAAATGTACAGATGAGCATACCTTAGCTTCAGGGACATAGAAATACAAAAAAGTGTACCGATTGCAGGAATGTTTTACGTTAGGCCGGACGAACTTCCTTATTTTTACTTTTCGCGCGCTACGTTCCTAACGTAGCAAAGGGGAGTATATGAAATCAGTGTAATATTGAGGACCGACCGACGACCGACCTTCCTGGAAGAACTTCAAACAGCCATATCTTTATAACGGTACTAGATAGACACACGGTTACAATGGACCATCCATAGGAAGTCGACCATCGCGAGTCCAATGGTCACGTGACCGATGACGTAACGTGACCTCAAAAGGTCAAGGTCGCGACCTCATTAGCTTTGAGGCTCCATATTTTGATAACGTGCCAGATAGACAGGGAGACAATTTCCAATAACGACCTCGACGGCAGTCATTATTAGTATAATATTAGAATGGTCTCGAATTTTGACGCCAGGTCTTTACTACAAGTTTTAAAAATGAAAAAGCACTTCTAAAAATACAGGAGAGAATAATGCGCGCGAGGAGTGCATTAGATTGGTCACAATCTAATAATGTTTCTTGTTACGATTAGTTTAGTTTTTTATCCAGTTTTAAAATGCAGCCTTTTCCATCTTCTTTCGGCCCCTCGCATATTTTACAGCTGGTCGATGTCGAATGCGTTTTAGGGCGATAAAGGTGAAACAGAAAAGCCCGTTTACGACACGCCGATGACAAAGGTGAACGCGCTGTCGTTTACATATCTTTTACGGGAAAATTTTAATAACGATTAACGACTGGTGAAAGTATTGAGTAATATATTTCGATTCACTGGCGACAAGATGTTGCTATACTTGCATGCAAGCAGAAAATGTGTGAACTGTCTGACTGGTCTGCTGATTGATATATTGATTGATTGGGCGTGCATGCATTATCTGTCTAAGTCGGTCACAAGTTCACATCACGCTTGCAGACAGGAAGAGATACGCTACTGTTTCACTGATTCACATTGTCTTTGCTGCTGCATCCTCACACTTTCGCATGCTTCCTTCCCTACACCAGCGGGAATCAAGAAGGACGCAGTGTTATTTACGTTATGGCCAACGACGCCGACGCAACTCAGCTCGACTCAGCTGCTGTTAAGTCGCGTCAGCGTCGTAGGTGTGAATTGGCCATAAATGACAGTGGCGTCGTGGCAAAGAAGCAATTGCCTCCTCCTTAAAGTTTGGGCCGTCGAAAAAATTGAAGGAATATTTTGGTCAAAAAATATGTTTAAGAATGCAGAATTTTTGGTTTAAACCCTTGTTTTTTTACGCACGAAAGCAGCTACTGCTTTCAGCGCGTCTTAGCCATCGCAATTCTGTCCATCTGTCTGTCCATCTGTCCGTCACACGGGTGGATGAGTCAAAAACGGTGCAAACTAGGATCACCAAATGTTTGCTGTCGGCTGCCTGGAAGACTCTAGTTTCTGGAACCGTAAAGCTTTTCCATAGATTCGAAGGGTGGTGGGCAAAGTTTGCGATTTTTGGCCAATAAGTCGCTGTATATCAGTTACGGTGCGAGATAGGGCCTAAGTTACTATTAATCACTAATAGGAAGTCGTACACTGGCTCTCGATTGGTGCCGAATTCAATGACCTTGAATGACCTTGAATGACCTTGAACGCCAAAATAGGGGTTTTATGGATTTTTTGGCAATTTTTGGCGATTTCGGGCTGCGACACAAGTCTATATCATTCACAAGGTGGCGCCACGGAACTATCGTTATGCGATCCAGATAGAG
>Ga0209367_1014202_pt1 | contig 10126 bp, 6 predicted proteins | sample WorMetLIZISLAND2_FD_187412 | JGI IMG/M metagenome (GOLD analysis project Ga0209367, IMG submission 187412) | Marine gutless worms symbiont microbial communities from Max Planck institute for Marine Microbiology, Germany - Olavius geniculatus... ...
TTATTATACAATGTAGCCGTCCTCGTTGTCGTCTGGTGTTGCTAGTCCCATGTACCGTTCGGTGTGTGCCGTATCTAAATCACAAACAGTGCGGCAAAAATGCAAACTCAGCTTTTTTTGATTAAATGCACGATCCATCTTTTTCACAGTTTATATTATAAAGCAAAAAAACGTCATTGTTGTCATAAAACTAAACGAAAATAATTCTGGAAAAAAAACCTTAGCAAACGAATGGTTAAATTAACAGTAACCGGAAAACGCACTTCACGAAAATTAACCGTTAAGCGAATGTTTATTTCTCTCTAACAAAAAACAATGCAAAATGTAGTGGCTGCTTAGAAGTGTCTCGGCAAACCGAAACGTAAAAGGTTTTACTTCACAAAACTAAAATCAAATAAAATTGCACAAACCGCAAGTGAATCAAAACTAGAATGAAAACCAGAATTGCCGAAAAGCATATCAGCTAGCCCGTAACCAAGTGGGTTCAATTGTTCGATTCCCCCGTCCCCCGCTTAGCCAGAACTAAGACGTATTGATTAAAAAAAACCAAAAACGTCACCGGTAAATGTGATTCAAATTCCAAATGCACAGAACATGCGTCTGCGGGCGGAGTTTTGCCCGAGACCCCACTCGAATAGCTTACAGCCGCTACAACCCTTTTTCAGACCCTTAAATAGATTAATGGACCAGATAGATTTGCGGACCAGTGAATCGAGTCAAAACCCCCTTCGGAAAACCTAGCCATAGGGGCCTGTATGCGTACCGTAGTAGGCCCGGTTAATGGTCGGTGCGACGGAGATGCCGCAGCCGAAAGCCAAGGACTCGTTGCCGACAGCGTGAGCTGCGACGCTTCCGCCATAACTCTGCACAGACGTTTGTTACCTCCGTCAAGGAGGTAATGTTTTTGCCAGACAATGTTTGTTCGTTTGTTTGTCTGTCTCTCTGTGCGTCAGCAAGATAACTCAAAAAGTTATGCAAGGATTTTTCTGGAATTCACTGGAAATGTCGGGAATGGCAAAAACTACCAGTGATTCAATTTTGGTAGTGATCCGGAAGGAATCCTGGATTCTGGATCACTTTGAAATTTTCGTTAACATTGCTTTCAATGGAACATAAGAGAAACCGCTGCCAAACCGAATATGGTGCTGCCACCTGGCGAACAACATGGCGTTGGCCGAGGTCTGCGATCTCTGACTGCGCATTGCGTTCTAGTTGCAAATAATGTCCTAAGCACGTCGCCGTTTCGTAACGTAACATAGTGCATGTAACATACTTGTCTAACAAGTAAATCATCAAGGCTTTTGTTGTACCTGCATCAAATAGGCCTATTGGCCGATTTTCAAAATGCTTCTACACATTGAACTCAGCAGCAAGTTCGCAATAAAGTGGTTATAAAAGGTAATTTGTTGTCAGACATTGCTATATTACCTAAAAAAAATATTATTGCCAGTTTTCAATTACTCATTTTTACAATATTTTGTCAAAGCGATTAAAATGTGGTTTGAACCAAAATAGTAGTTTACAAAAATGCTGCTAAATGTGTCAGCAAGTCATAACAAGAACTTAGTGACCAACTTTCAGATTAGTAAGACCGTACGCTGTATGCCACGGAAAAATGACATAGAGTTCTCAAAAGATAAAATGCAGATGACTTCAAACAAGTTGCAACGGTAGCTGTATAAAGCAATAAACAATTACCCAGCCAAATATGGCGACAGGAAGCGATTTGTTTACGTGTTCCATCGCAGCGAAATGTCTGCAACAGAAAACACGTGGCTAATCCATTAAAGACATCAATTGTACATTTATTTTGCTAAGAATTCAAAATGTCCGCTGTGTTCAAAAAACCACGATGTTGTTACTGCAGACTACGTAAAGTGTAACAAGAAATATTTAACAAAACGCAGACGTCTGGGACCGTGCATTCGGCGTAAGCAGCTCAAATTGTGATGACATCGCGACGTTAAAAGACAACACAAAGACACAGATATAAAAGCTGAGGATTTTGTTTCCATTTCAATAGAGTTTCATTGAAATAATTACATTTCTACTAGTTTATGTGCCAGAATCAGCAGTTTGTCCGCCAGTGTTCCAGTACGAACTGGATGCTATTCATATTCGCATTGGTAGCGCAGTATAACCACAGCCCTCTAGATTAGTTCTATTTAATGGGCCATGGTATAACTGTCACTGACCGTGCGCCAATGATCTGATCTTCGACCTCGACGCTGGCGAGTTTGCGGTACAACGCAAACCTGAGTTTATCCCCGGCCGCTGCTGAGCCGCGAGCGTCCAGTGACGCTACGGCAATCTTGTGACTACTCAGTAGGAACGTCAGCCACCTGGACACCCAGGTGCTCATGGGATACGTCTTCTTTACCAGCTGACTGCCCGGCCCCGCGTAGCTGCGTCGTCCACACAAACAAAAGTGCGAAAAACATCCGCGTGCTTCCAGTTGCAGTCGGGCAAAATAGTAGGGACGAAGAGAATAATTTTATTTCATTTAGTCACTTCGTTTTGTTTTATTTTATGGCATTTTGTGTAATATTATACAATAGCACATTATGAAACAACCTGACACAGTGAACGGGGTATAGTACGAATAAAGACTGAAGTAAACAATGCAGCGTAACATACAATAAGCAAACAATCATGTTTTAGTGAAACTTTTAAATGCAGACAAAAAAATCTGCACTCACATTTTGAGGGTTTAATAGAAATTTAAGGACGGAGGTTTTTAGGGAAGAGACGGCAACTGAAAACACATTGGCCTAATATTTTTAGTTTTTACTCTACAATTTCCACAAATTATCTCGGTTTATAACCAACCACCCAGGTCAACTCCGCCTTGTATCACTCTGGGGTAGAGCCTAGATAAATCCAGTAGCGGCTTCTCTAGCTGAGGTTAAGGCCAAAGGAGCCCTGTGAGAATGTTTCTCAGGATTCCGCTGAACGCAAAAATGTAGGCCTACAATTTACAGCCCACTATACTAAGAGTATAACGCATGAATGCATGATGTCCGTCTTAGAATTTCTAAAACTTCCTGACGAATCAACTAACTAGCACACCATGTAACAGATTGTCTTTTCGGTATTAGCTTCAAACCATAAGTATCAAAGTGACAATGTCTGAAACCAGTTAAAAAGACAAAACGAGTAGCAAATAATACGCTTGTAATATGTTGTTGACTGGTGGCTTGGAGTAGCGGTAACATGTTTCGTCTAATCAACGAAGTTACACTACGGCGGGCTCGGTTAGTACTGCGATGGGTGACTGCCTGCGGGCAGGTAAACCATCTTGGTACGAAGCCAGCCAGCTAAGTCGACTCAGCCTTCTACCCTCCATGGGATGGTAAAATGAGTATCAGCTTTTCGGCTGAGTAATGAAGGCGATGGTGAGTGTAGTACTGTATCTGCTGCCTACAGGCGGATCTGGGGCTCAGTTGGCTTGGTCCAAAGGTTGGCGGCCAACTGGCGCACATGCTGCTCTCACCAAAATGAACCAGAGTGAACTCTCGCAGTGGCAGTTTAGCACCTGCTACGAGACAGCACTATGAACATTGTCATGCCTATTATTATTATTATTATTATTATGACAATCGGCGGAAGGATGTCACGTACGCGTGAACGAGAAGCGGATACTTCATTCCAAGAACGTGTCCAGGCGGATAAAAGATTTCGGCTCTGCCACCTGCCAAACAATCCACATACTACGTAATTCATTTAAAACTTGGACATCCAATCGGAATTACCGTAAACAGTCATTCGAAAATTATTATTATTATTATTATTACTGATTTTTAATACCCCGGTAGTAAAGGTTCCCGCTCCCGGGAGTTAAAAACTAAAAAAGTTTTCAAAAGCAAGGTGTCAGAATGACAAAAAGTATGGTGCATCGTCGGTTTCAGCAAATGTCTCGCTGATCAAAACAACATTAAATCGCTGTAATAAAACAGAAATGCGCTGCCAAAGAAAAGCCGTGTCTCTTGGGTCTCCCGTGACGACAGTTGACCGACCACCCACTGCATTCAAAAGATCTGTTCCTGATGAGTGGGTTGTGCCGTTGGTTTTAAACGCCAGTGACTAGAAGATGTGAGTGGCTGGCAGATATTATTTTGCTCTCAGTAATCCGTTCCCGAGGGAGCCTAAAAATTAACTGCGCAATACAAAGGTGGGTATGATCGTCAGTCCGTGCAGTCAGCGGCCGGCAAACTGTCGTGCAACAAAACAGCATTGAAGCGCTGCACCAAAACAGAAATCCTCTGAAATAAATAACTGGTCTCTCTAGCCTCGCCAGTATTAGTTGAGATTCTTCTTCCAGGATCAGCCAGGAGCTGGCGAGCTGATGCGTTGAAAACTCCCAAGGTCTCAATGGAAATAGGCTCGAAGATATAACGGGCGCCAAGATCAACATATTTGTCCTCTTTGCGAGTGGCTGCCAACTCTGCTGCTGAACCTGCCTGATGAGATGCTCTGTCGACGTACGACTCGGCCAATGGGCAAGTGACAGTGACGTCCCAACATAACGACTTGCCGCTCTGCCATGGAACCAGTGAAATGCCATCGGGTCTTTTCCCGTTCGACCGGAATAATCCGGCTGGCTCTTTAGTGACAGGAACTCATGCTGAAGCAAAGCTTCGAGCAACCAAGTCGTTAATGGCGTGAATCATTCATTCATTCATTCATTCATTCATTCAAAGTTTAATAAAAACAGACAAAACGCTGTTAGACAATAAAAACGAGCGGAGGTCAATGAAATGATACGAACAAATAGTCCAAGCTAATACAGATTGTCATTATATAGCATTCTTATAATAAAGTTTTTGTCATTTGTGACTGATGTACGATGAGGAAGTTGAAAGTTGTGACTTCGGTCACGAAGACTGTAGTGCTGCTCGCGTTCAGGAGAAAGTAGCGGATGTAGTAGGTGCTGACTGTTGATGTTTTGCCGACCTACCCGGAACTCTCTTACACACGAAGCTGTGAAGACCACGAGCGTCTACTAGGAAACCATAGTGGCAGTTGTGTGGGACGCACAGCTTCAGGCCAACAGTGACTCTCACTGCCTCGTCGTTTAACTTGTGCCGTGTGCAGACTGTCTTCTACTAATGCTTTGTCCTCCAGGACACCAGGGCGGTCTCAAAACGGTTGCTTGCCAGATAAAACGTCCGCTACATTACCGAATTTGACTAACCAATTGGACAAATAGATCTAACGAAAGTCATTATCAGCATTTGGACATTCGGCCAAGATGTCGACTTGGAGGGACAGTGTGCTCGCCGCTGAAGCCAGAAAGGCAGGGACCGCAAGCGAAAACACACGTCTTACTACAAGGCCACCGTCATTGACAGGAAAACTGGCCTGAGTCCACTGGATGTCGCTGAGGTCTGAGTTGATCATGAGTTGTATCGAATGTCTTAGAAGGTCGTCAAACTTCACCACAGAGTTATGGCCGACTGACAAAAACATCTCAAAAGATGAAGAACTTACTGGGGCACTGAAAGATGACCTCAAAAGTATCAGAGAGTTAATGGCACTCAGTCTAGCAACGGCTCTGGCGAGATCCTCGCAACGTTTGTTCCACGCCCTGTCGAGTGCTGGACCAGGAAAGAGAGGCGCTCCTAGCAGAATGGCATCCTCAATCTTAACTTGGTAGAAAGACTGCAACACAGCGTCACTGACCACAACGTCACCGTGAGCAATAAGCCTATTTCTGCGCCAACGTTGATGATTATCTGCCACGTCGGAAGCCGCCGTGTCAACTGAGCCACCCAAACTGATGTCGTCCAGGTAACCTAGTTTAGTTGGGCTTGCAAAGATGAGAGTGTTGGGTGTATAGTATTGCAGAACAGTAGGGGTCCGCGCGGATCGCCTTGCCTGGTGCCTTCCTCGGACAGACTAGCGTAAGTCTCTAAGTGTAGAACGGACGACTGACCGTAAGCTGACTTACAGAACGCGTAGAGCTCCGGGATCCTGTTGTACACCGAGTGGAGCATACCATCCACGTAGACCCCGTTGAATGCGTTTGTAAAGTCAAGCTTTACTAGGACGTGGTCCCGAGGCACAGCCTCAATGTACCTGCGCGCTGAGTGTACAGCTGCTTCACAACCACCTGCCGTACCAACGCCAAGCTGATGAGGGTAAAAGTAAGGTGCTAGCTTTTTAATGCCGAAAGCATTTGCACACTTAGAAGTCAGTTGCCGATGGCGATTGGTCGAATGCCTCCAGTGTTCTTGATAAAAGCTAGAAGACGGCCACCAAAAAAAACAGCAGCAACATTTATATAGCGCACTTTCGCTACGCCCCAAATGCGCGAAAATCGTGACGCATCTAAAAATAACAATTGAATAATGAATTAAATAAAGTAAGTGTTTTGTTTGGTCAATTTAAACAGCATGGTAGTAGCAATTTTATAATATAAAACTGCTGCGATCTTGAACATAACTACCATCACACCAATCATCACACATCCGTTTAAACTGACCAAACCGTCAATACACTGTAGACTGTGTTTAAACCTAGGCCTATAAAATACGTATAAACTAACTTCGTAAACTACTCACTGTATCCGCCACCGACAGGCAATTCCACAAACTCTCGTCGCGGCAAAGCTTTCTTCTGCAGTTCTGCTCTTTCACGGTCGTTGTTTTCCATCGTCACGACTGTCCACCCACATACGACAGCAAGTCTGTGAATTCTTCGTCGCTTAATTAGTGCTTACTACTAACTATGTTAATTGTTACCGCAGATGGCTTGCTTCTAAATTAAAATAATTGAAAGCGTTTGTCATTTTAACGAAACTTTAAAAAAAGTACTGATTCAAAAAATACTACATTGTGCTTTGTTATATCCTAATTCCTGTCTTCCAATAGAGAGCATTCTGAAATTAATGAGTGTCTAGATGATTACAGGGAAGATTACTAAAACTACCTTTATTTTTTTACTTCTTGCGCGCTACGTTCCTAACGTAGCGAAGAGGAGTATATGAGATCAGTGTAATATTGAGGACCGACCAACGACCGACCGACCGACCGACTGACGATTTACCTCCGTTCCTGAAAGAGCCTTCCTGGAAGAACTTTACACGACCATATCTCCCAAAAATGTGGTCTCGGTCTAGACGTCTCGGTCTCGAGACGGTCTCGAGACGTACTAACGTCTCGTCTCGGTCTTGTCTCGGTCTCGGACAGATGCGTCTTGGGTCTCATCTCTGTCTTGGAGCATTATGTCTCGGTCTCGGCTTAGTAGGTCTCGTTTCGGGTCTCGGGCCATTGCGTCTCGTCGAGACGTTTTGTGCAGGCGCTCGCCGTGCATACTGTAGCTGCAGTTAGAGCGATACTAACCAACATGACATTTGTGGCTTAGATATATTCGTTTAGTGTTTTTACTTTTTCATTTACTTATTTATCATAAAGCAGAATTATGTCATGTCAGTCGTCTTTCGTCATAAAATAACCTAGTCGCAATGAAGATAAAGTGTATGATGTCAGAATAAATACTATCAGCCAAATGTAGACGACATATTATAAGGTCATAATCAGCTGTAGTTTACTAACTTCAGTTGCTTGCAAATTCGATAAACATAATGGTTCATGTCTACAGCACTGCAGTTGCAATTCTTTATGGTGCAAGCCGTTAATTAGAACCCGTTAATTAATAATTAACGGCTTGCACTAAATTTTAGTGATAATTGTGAAACGTAAGTGCAAAAACCCCACAATATCAGAAACATTGACACACAGTCAGTGTGATGCGGGCAATATCACCTTTTGTGATTTTTGCTGTTTTTGATGTGCGAGTTCTTTAATGTTGCCGTTAACAAGTGTAGAAACTGTTTTGTGCATTTATCTCCATAACGGTGCCAGTTAGGCGCATGGTCACTATGAACCACCCATAAAAAGTCGACCCCCGGGAGTCGAATGGTCACGTGACTGATGACGTCACGTGAATCAGAAAGGTCAAAGTCGGGATCCCATTATATATGAAGCGCCATATCTCCGTAATGGTGCCAGATAGACGCATGCGTTGAGGTATAACAAGACAAATGGCAACTAGCGTCATCGACCATTATTGAACATTTTTCCTTTCAGTTCCTAAAATCGGGCAATATTTTATGAACTTCGGGGAAACAATTTCCAATAACGACCTTGACGCCAGTCACTATTAGTATAATATTAAACGGGTCTCAGTTAGACGCCGGGTCTCTAATACAAGCCGAAAAGAACGAAAAAGTTTTTAGAAAAATACAAAAAAAAATTATGCCCGCGAGGAGTACATTGGATTAGTCACAATCTATCTTGTAAAAGTATGTATTAAAAAGCTTAACGGCGTAAGCTAGAACATTTAACTAAATAAAAAAGACCCAGAATGATCACTTGTCTAGATTCTGTAAAATCCGTAAACTAATGAGCCAGCCCAAAAGTACGCCAGTCACGAATACGCGTTCGCTACAGCGGAATACGTTACAATAAGCGCCCTTGCACGATATGTTTCAGAAAGTACGCCTACAACACGCGCGATGCCTTACCGTCGCTTGAGTCGCGGCTGCTGCGGAGGTAGTAAACCGGAAGGTCAGGCCCGAGACAGTTCAGTAAGTAATACTTGGCGTTTTCGCCGAAATTCGCCGTGACATAGCGACAGGGCGACGACATATTACACGTGAGACATTCCGACGTCGCGCCTGACGCTTCGTAGTTGACGCTAAAGCGACACCAGACATGGACGTGGGTCCATTTTACTCAATCCAACATAACCCAACCCAGCATTGGAGTCAAATTTTGATTAGGGCTGGCACGGATCTAATTAAAATTTTTATTCGATTTATGTCGAAAAAATTACTCAAATAATAATTCAGTAATTATTGCAATCTATTAGAAAGATCACAAGAATGCATAATTCAACTATTACTTGTTGTCATATTTCACAAACTACAGCAAAATCGAAAAAGACACACTATATCAAAGCTCACAAAATGTAGACAAACAGTATGGTAGTACGCGAGAAATCATGGCAATATGTCCTGTGCAAAAGAACATTACGTTAAAAATAATGTGGATCAAATGTTATTTTAAGCCATGAAAAGTCCCAAGTTTTAGTCAATTTTACTCCATTAAAAAACGAATCAACTGACAAGACCACAAAAATTGCAGAATATAATCATATATACACTAATAGTTGATGTTTTTCCAAAAAAATAAAAGCACACCCAAAAACAGTTAATAGTGCAGTCCTATTTATAGTGTTCAGTTCAGTTACCAGTTACTCGACACCAGCAGCTACATATTAAAACTAATCACAAAAGCACAGCTAGATCGAATGTTATTTTAAGCTGCGAAAAGTCCCACGTTTTTATCAAATTTAGTCAATTAAAAAGAATCAATGAATTTCGCACAATTTTTGCAGTCCATCAGAAAAAGCACAGAAATTGGAAAACAAATACACTAATACTAGTAGCTGAACCGTGAAAATACACCGACAATCGCCGATTTTCTTACTTACTCACTTACGTTCGCCTTGGTTTCTATTCATCATTTGCTTAGAGTTCTTTGCGTAGTCGTGTAACGTAAAAATACGTTTAAAAATAATTCTAGTTTATGCAGCATGTACAAGAAGTCTGTTAAAAATCAGTGTATTTTTCCATGTAACTTTATTGAGAAATAATATTTATTGTCTGTATATACGTCTGATATGTGCAATAAAATACTACTACATACTAGCTTGCTTACTTACTTACCGAGCAATACTTCCTTTCGCTTACTGCTGCTAAACGCAGCTAGTAGTAGTAACTGTCGATCACTATGTGCACAGATACTCGTGACTTACCGAAACAGGTGACGTTCTGACGGTTCCGAGTTCGTGCTGAGGTAATATCTGAACAAAAAACATCGATATCAGACGATAGACATAACGAGACGCCCACCTGCAAGGGCGGCGCCACCATAGGAGCTGGGAGGGACATGTCCCCACCACTTTTGCGGGATGTACCACGCAGGGGGTACCACCCAATTTACGTTGTACACCTGTGGGGTACTACAGCCGGCCGCTAAAGTTACGCAATTCACATTCGGCTTTAGCACCTGGAAACTCTGCTTCCTGTTCCTGTACAGTTTGCTACTTGTCATACAGT
>Ga0209367_1014204_pt1 | contig 10125 bp, 9 predicted proteins | sample WorMetLIZISLAND2_FD_187412 | JGI IMG/M metagenome (GOLD analysis project Ga0209367, IMG submission 187412) | Marine gutless worms symbiont microbial communities from Max Planck institute for Marine Microbiology, Germany - Olavius geniculatus... ...
CCTGCAGTTGCATTTCTAACTCCCTTTCTTTAAATTGTAAATTACGTTCACGCTCAGCTCGCTCTTCACGCTTAAGTTGGAGTTCTATCTCCTGGCGCTTAAGTTGTATTTCATGCTCGTACTTTTCAGCCTCTAAACGGCGCCATTGGATTTGAAGCTCAAGAGTACGCAATTGATCCTCATCCATGGAGAGAGTTTTAACCGGAGAGGGACCAGGTTCGGCTTGCACCGTAGCCCCAGGATACGGCGGAGCTGGGTCATGGTCAACCGCTGTATCGGCTTGTGGGTCAGGGTCCACAACAGAACTATCAGACCTATCTGTAGCCTGACCTGAAACATTTTCGGCAACCCCTACAGCATAAGCCAGAGCCATCTGTAACTCAACTTTTGTTAAACCAGCATATGGGATGGACCGAACACGCAATTCCCCACGTAATTCATCAACAGTCATTCCAAAAATATCCGCAAGCCCGACAGCTGCCTCGGATAAAGTGGGTTCCGAGACCTCTGACTCCTCAGGGTCTCTATCCTTACTATCCCTATCGCCCATAGCAATAAACGTAAGGAAGCGACAATAGACAAGGTATTCAACACCGTAAAAAGCAAATGAATTAACGGGGTACCGTATACAAGTAGGTCGATCGGCAAAAGAATACGAGACACTGTTGGACAACAAATGACGGGCACAGCTCGGTAGTAACACGAAAGAAGTGGCGGTGAACACACATGCACGAAACGAGCAGTGGACACACCAGTCGGCTTCAAAGCTTGGGCAAAAACCAAAAACACACAAAGTTATAATATATGCAACTACCTTATGCACAATTATAATGCAAATGCAGTAAGCAACATATAAAAATCACAAACAGCAGGAGCCTACTGAAAACAGATAAGCCTACACCGGAAATTTATTATTGATGGAAATTGAAATTTCACTGTCACAGATGGGAAGCAAATCACGGACGAGCCCCCATTTGTTACGAACCTAGTGTGCCACTAGGGGTAACAACAGTTATATAGCAATAACCACACAGACATGAGAATGACAGTTTTGAATAATCATGCAGAAAAACTAACAAAAAACCAGCAAACAGTGTTATGAAGCTATTGTGTAACTAGGTAACTAGGGGTATACAAATGACAGTTATATAGCGAAAAACACACGCACATGAAAACGTCAGTTTCACACAGGAAATCATCAGCGACGATGCGGAGCACAGCGGGTATAGCAGAAGCAAAGCACGATGGTAGTCAGGAGGCGTTCAGACGACGAAAACACTATCCAAAAAACCATCACTAAAACGACTAACACGCAACACATTAAAGTTCTGAACAATAGCCAAACTGAGAAAGCTTTAAAATTTGCTGAATTAAATATGCAATATAAACAATTCATAAGACAATGTCATGTGCGAAAAGCTGTTAATGTAGCCGGTATAGCTGACCTGATGGAATGCAAGCTGACTGCTAGGTAAGAGATGTTCACAGAACTCACAAGGCAGCATTACTTCCTCATCGTTGCCACTATGCACAACAAGTCGAATGTTTTCTACACCGCGTCCAAAAAAAAACATCCCAGACATTTTCGATTGTAACTCAAAGAAGAATTATCAGATTTTAATAATTTTTGACACCAATATTTCAGACACAACTGGCAATCAAATAACTGTCCAATTTTCCACTGCACCCATTGTTTGTTTCTGCACTACCTGGAGAAACAAAACCAACGAAATATTGCATTTTTATCCTGTATTTTGCCTGTTAGGGGTTTTCAGGTAGTGCAGAGGCAGACATTTGGTGAGCTGGAAACTAGAATGGTCATTTGATAACAGGTAGTGTCAAAAATGTTTGCACCAAAAATTATTAAAATCTGTCAATTCTTTTTCAAGTCACAATTGATAATGTTGGGTATCCTTTTTGATGTATTTCTGTTCATTTCAAGTCATATTTAGTTGGCTCTGTCTTTTTTTCCAGATAGTGCAGAAGCAGACTCTGTTCGAGGTGGGATATTGAATGGTCATTTGATGGCCAGTTGTGCCAGAAATAATTGTACTAAAAATTATTAAAACTGGATATCCCTTCTTCAAGCGACAATCAGTAATGTTCGAGATGTTTTTTCCAGACACGGTGTAGAATCCATTTTCATGCTTCATCGTAGGCTACGATTATATTCAAATCTTCAAATGCAGCCACGGTCTATCTCCAAAGTAAAATGTTTTGCTAAACTTTTTGAAAGCTGAAAATGTTTTGCAACTTATTCAGCAAATATTTTGTGTAATCATGGCCTCAGCTACACACACCATATAATTACTACACGACGCCATATAAGCTCCGACAATCCTATTCTTATCTCAAAACCAAAACAAATCACACAATAATAAAATTTCTTACCAAATCTATCGAAAGTTAATGACTAACAGAATAGCATAATGCTCATTAAAGACAAAATAAATCGTGCAGTAATGAAGACCAACCAAAACTATCAGCATGTTTTCTTAATGTGTATTGCACATTTTATCATATTTTACTGCACTCTACTACAATCGGCTTTATATATTGTTATTTTTATTATATTGCATATTTTAATATGGTAAGCTGTGCTCTTGCAGTATTCTCACCGTTAAAACAATAAAACTTACTTACGTACATGACAGAAATCAAACGCACTATGGGTTGGTGGCGTGGCGTAGCGGTAACATGTTGTGTATCTGATGTATGAAGTTGTTATATACCAGGCCTGGTCAGTACTGGGATGAGTGACTGCCTGAGCACAGGTAAACCACTTCGGTATGTAACCAGCTGCCTAGGTCAACTCAGCCTTCCATCCCTCCGGAGTAGGTAAATCGAGTACCGGCCTATCTGGCTGAGGTTAAAGCAAAGCGCGTTCATCTGTGTCGGGTGGCAAGTAACAACGTGTGATCCCATATGGCAGGTGACGCTCCATCATCACCTTTATTTACAGCAAGCAATGAAACTAGTCACTACGAGAGACCTGAGATCATCAGGAAGCCACGGAGGAGATGAAGCATCATTAGCGAGGGGCGAGAAATGCGATCCTGATCCATGTGGTGTTCCACTGTCAGTGTCATGCAGAAGATTAACTCCATACTCATGCAGATCAGAATCATCAAGATCCTGATGATCACAAAACACCTGTGGCAAACAGCAATTTAATCAGCTATATAATAATAAACTAATTACACCAAGTAAACCATGATAGCTTGGATTATGAAAAATAATCATGTGATTACATTTTTGAAAAGTTACATTTTCACTGAGAAAGCTGTGCAGAAAACTGCACATCAGTCAAAAAGTATATTATCACCACATCGTCCGCATCTCTAAGGTGCTACAGACCGATGTAGTGAAATGAACTAAACTGATTCGGTTTAGTTTTTGATAAAGCTGTCAAATTAACGCATTAATTAATGCATTAATGTGCTAATAAATTAACATGAGTTTAAAAAATTAACGCACGTATGTAAATTTATGTTAATTTATTCAGATTTACTAAATTCTGGAAAGAAAAAGTTCAAATATTCCGTTAAACTGCGGTTATTTGACTATCGAATGAATTTAAGCAACTAAACTGTAGTTGCCGTTCATCACTACTGTAAATAAATAATTATTCCGACAGCAGGCTAATAGATTTCTCTGCTAGCTATGACGTCAGTTATTGTTGATTATACATTTAAAAATGTGTTTCTAACTTTCTATATTCTACAAACGTCGCTGAGCCCGGAGTAACTTACCCCCCTACTCTCCCTCTCGATGGGCCTGAGTGCGTTAATAATGCGTTAAAGAATTCGACAGCTCTAGTTTTTGACAAACTGACCAATGGGCAAGCAAGCAATTGGTCATTGGTTGACATGTACATGAGTCACGTAAGCCAAAGATGCCGTTAAATAATGCCTATTGTAAAGCATTACTGATCGCCCATTGGTCAGTTCGTCAAAAACTAAACCCTGTCAGTTCTACTCAGTTCATTACAGTTCAGTTCAGTTCAGATACATCGCTGTACGCACCTTAACGTACTACAAATCTATGAATTTAAGCAGTGATATATTCTGAAATTGTGATTACTTTCAGCAAAATAATATTGGAAAATAAAAAATAATACTAAAGCTGAACCTGATGCTGAAGCAAGACATCAGAAGGAAAAGTATTTAAGCAGAATTCACACGGAAGCAAATTACATTCTGTACACAAAACAGCAAACATGCAAAACACTTAAACATGCACATGTAGTTGTAACGGCCACAACTACCACATGCTGCAACTCAGTATCAAGAATACATATTAAATACATATAGTACATACATAAACGTAACGTAATGTAAAGTCTTTCCCGAGCCTTATGGCCCATAGGGCAGCGCTGATCTCCGTTTCCTAAGGCCCTCAGCTAGACACCAGTTTTTACACTGCGAGACCACGAACACGGGGCCAGTGTATCATGCGGTGTGCCTGTTTACGTCCCAGCGATGAAGCCGGTACCAAATTATACTGCTTGGTGACAGAGGCACATGTGTGTGAACAACTTGCCTAAGGTCGTTACCTGTTAGTGTCCCGGTGCGGAGGCGAACCTGCGCCTGTGAGTTACCTCAGGATTTCAAGTCCGACACGTTACTGTTAGACTACCGAGCCACACATATAGTACATGGAGATGCAATTTTAGATTCTTAGTTATCTAATAGCTTCTATGTCTATAAATTTCAATATTATGGATTAATTTTAATACTGCGCAGCCATAATATGCACAATATTTTAATTCTTGTTATTTGGCAAAAATATATCTTTATACTAAATCACGTCCAACTAAAATGCAGCCCCAAAATTCCCCTTCCTAAATGGGAGAACTAGGATCGTTGTCTCTAATACATTATTCGAGGTCACATGAAAACTTTAAAAAAACATCTCATTCCATAATCCATTGCACCACTTTTGCAGGATGCATATTGCACAATGGGACAGAACAACAGACAGAACACACTAAAGTAACATGTTGCAATAGGTAAATAAACAGTGAACACTACCCATAACAATGGCAGCAATGTGACAAACATACAGAAAATAATGCAGCACATCTAGACCAGAAGTGAAAAAAACACAGAAACAGTGCATCAGAATTGCCTACATACGGGTTTTTACCTGCATCATCAGTGTCCAGCAGAGATGTGAAATTTTCTATCTGCGGCCCACTCACCACTTTTGGAGTCCGGCCATCGACAAATTCATTATTCCTTGGCGGCTCTGTCAAAATGCCTTCGCCACGTCTGTCCGCAAACTGGGTGCCACGAGGATGATTCTGTCTGACAAACCGACGGGACTGATTATTCCACCGTACCATGGGCGGTAGCCCTCGACCAAACTGGCTGGCGCGGCCGGGACTCACATGCGAACTGGGGGACCACAGCATGTTGGTCGCTACGTCGTGGCACAGTAGCTGGTCCAGCTGTGAGAGGTGGTACACATCCATCCCATCACAAACAAAGTCGTCCGCGCCATTAGAACCGCTGGGCGGTGGGACAGCAACAGCCGGCAGCGTGCAGTTGGAATCCTGGTGCAGTTTGGTATCACGAAGCTTCACAAACTGGCCGCAGGCGGTGCACGGCTCCGTACGACTCCCGCAGTATTCCACGTGCTCCGCATGTTTCTCCGCGGGAAAAACCAGCTCGCAGTACTCGCAGAGACACGGACGACGGCTGCACTCGTCTGCCTGAAATCAGCAACAAATTTGTCACGATGTAATTATAATAATAATAACTGTGGGACAGCTCGATAATCTGAAGGTTCGATAGTTCGAATGTTTTAAAATTTGTGCTTATAATTATTCTACATGATTCTACATTCTTTCCTATGATTATTCCTATGTTTTCATTCTACACACGTTGACTCAATCTGCACATTTAATCTTGTCAAAAGAGTTAGGCATAAAATTATGGTTAGTGGAAATGCATGTTGCAGTACACACTTTCGAATTACCGGTATTAAACATCCTTCAGACCAGAAAACCTTCGAATCATAGACAGATATAACATATAGTTGTAATAAAAATAAACCAATGTGGGTGTTCATGTCACACAGTAATAAACATGCATTCACGCAAGGTTCGATAATCCGAAAAACGTTCGATAGTTCAAAGGTGTATACTGCCTCCCCACCGTGGTCAGCCACCTTGCCATGGTGGTGGGGCTTTGCACCGATGACCCGAAAGATTTCAAAAATCTGGAGGTGAGGAGCTAACCAAGAGCTGACCAAACCCATGAGAGCAGATTGCTACACATTACCAGTGCTTTTGTGCTGGTTTCGGCTTCACAGCCGACTACGGCTTTATAGCCGCTACCTGTAACCTTGTGGTTACATTTGGGGACGCGCATTGGGACGAGCTGATACGAACTCAGTGCTGGGCAGGTGTAAGAGCCTGTCCACCCCGGAGGTAAGATAAGGTGTATACTGTCTACTACACTATAAATGCCAGGCAACAACTGAACTCAAGAAGCACTATAGCATGTTAGTAACAATGTTGTTGCACAGAAAGTGGGTCAAGTGATAAGATATAATATACAGGGTGGGCCAAAAAACATGCCACTTTACTTTCATCCATATCTTTGCCAATTACTGACCGATTTTCACAATTCTTTCACTGGCACACTCTGCAGACAATTTGCGTTAACGTGATTATTATAGATCCCAAAACACCATAAATGCGTCTCTACACTACCTTGTAAAATATCAATGAAATATGCATACATAACGATAATAACAAACATTTGGGTAAAATTTAAAAAAAAACACTTCACACCAACATTGCAGCTAATGGTCTGTATGACACTAGACTGTGTGGGTCTAACACAGTCTAGTGTCATACGGATCATTCATCGTAATGTTGGTCTAAAGCGTTTTTTATCTTTTACCTAAATTTTTGTTATTATCGTTAGTTTTTGCTTACACTTATATTTCACAAAATAGTGTAGAAACGCATTCACCATATGGTGGGATATATAATAATCACATTATTGCAAATTGTCTGCAGAGTGTGCCAGTAAAAGAATTTTGACAAGAAATTTGAGCTAATGCTCACGAGACGTGCGAAAGCCTATAGCAGTTCTGGTTCAGTAGTTTAGCTGAAAATTGGGGTGTTCGCGCTAAGTTAATATACAAATACCAAATTCTCTATCTGGATCGCATAACGAAAGTTCCGTGGCGCCACCTTCTGAATGATATAGACTTGTGTTGCAGCCCAAAATCGCCAAAAAAATCCATAAACCCCCTATTTTGGCATTCAAGGTCATTCAAGGTCGCTGAATTTGGTGCCAATCGAGAGCCAGTGTAGAACTTCCTATTAGTGATTAATAGTAACCTAAGCCTTATCTCGCACCGTTACTGAGATACAGCGACTTATTGGCCAAAAATTGCAAATTTTGCCCACCCCCCTCTAATTTAGCACCCTCGTTCGAGGTGACCCCCTAAAAATTTATGGAAAAGCTTTACGGTTCCTGAAACTAGAGTCTTCCAGGCAGCCGACGGTGAAGATTTGGTGATGGTAGCTTGCACCGTTTTTGACTGATCCACCTGTGTGACAGACAGACAGACAGATGAACAGACAGGCAGAATTGCGATAGCCAAGACGCGCTAAAGCAGTAGCTGCTTTCTCACGTAAAAATCGGTCAACAGTTGGCAAAGATACGTAAAAGTAAAGTGGCACGTTTTTTATGGCCCACGGTGTACACGATGCTATGCTCTAACTGTAAGTGATGAGCTGCAATACTGGTGGTTTCAGCAGTGTCTCTAAAAAGACTGCAGAAAGCAAGAACCCTCGGGCATTGGCAAAAGAATGAAACAAGCACTATTTGAAACTCACAATAGAGAAAAGTATTTCAACGTGTGACTGTTTTTGTTTAAGTTGCACAGTGAGCTATAAGTCATTACCCATCCACCAATGTATCACGACATTAATCCAAATGATACAAGCCAGATTTGTGCAGTAAAAACAAAGATTATAGAAGCTTTATACAATAATCACAAGCAAAGTAAACTCACTGACTATACTAGCAAAATATTAGTAACTAGAAATTTGGGGCAAGGGCCAACTTGAGGCCACTCAGCACCATAAGATGTCCAAATGTCTTGGTCAACAACTGCTGATTCACCAAGCCATTGATTATTATAAATGTGGTAAAATACCCATCCCTCCAAAACCCCTCAACAAATCTAGCTGAAATTTGGCCACAATTCCTTCCAAACAAGAGTCATTCTTCTGTGCAATTTCCGTCTTTGTCCGCAGTCTGGTTTCAAAGAAGTGAAAAATAAAAAAACAGCCAAAAAATAAAGTAGAAAAAATAAAGCATAAGGATAAGGCCTTTCATTACTAAATAGATAAATGTACAAAACATCAGTTTATACACTTGTTAACGGCAACATTTAAGAACTTGCACACTGAAAACAGCAAAAATTACAAAAGGTGATATTGCCTGCATCACACTTTGACTGTGTGTTGATGTGCTGCTAGGGTCGAATTTTTGGCTTTCCCATAAGAAAGAGAAGTCGCCGTTAACACATGGCTTGAACTACCGTTCAGCCTGTGATGGGCAGCCATATGTTACGGCAGCAAACCTTGTGCTGTTCAACATTGTTACGCTCCACAGCTGTGCCACACAGTTCACAGTTGACTGGCGCATGAACGTCCTTGACGTGGGTTTCAAGGTCATTGCGAGGAACTGGCTCGTTGCATTGCTTGCAGAGAACTATGTTGCGCTGGCAGTGTACCTCGTGGATCACGAAGTTGCTCTCAGCAATATCTCGCTTGCTACAGGCACAAAAGTTCCAATCACAAAAATTAAAAATACACCAAAAACACTTCAATACACCAAAAAGTGCTAAAACCAATGTTTTACAAAATGAAATGCCTTGCGGTCTAAAAGTTGGACTTTGCTCAGTGACTGACATTACATAATAACAGTACATCAATAATAATATGATAACTGGTTTAAATCTACATACCTATTGCAAACACCATATCCAACACAGAATTAAAATTACACTTAATACAGGTATCAATGCGAAATCAAATTTTCAACAAAACATAAGCACAATACTAACAAACAAAAAATAACAAATTCAGCAAAAACTGAATAACGAATATGAAAAAGTTACCAGTTTTTGCAATGCTTGGTGGAGACTTCTTCTCCAGAGTCAGCCATGATCTCAATGACACTGAAAAAAACAATCATCTTATATCAGCTGCCAGTAACTGGAAAGCAATTTGTACGCATACTTTGATACCCTATCTACAACAGTACAACAGTGAAGCCGACAGTGCATTTCAATGCCTCGATCAATTGACAAATAGGCGAGTCTTGAGGGTTCAATGAAAAGCCGGAGCAAAATCAATGTGCTGAGAAATCTCGCATTCTCCCTGAACTGGGTCCACGTACTCTGACAACAGCTGCACTGTTTGTAAAGAAATGGAGCTGGAATCAACCAGATTTTTAAATGATGCTCTTGAGATATGCACATGGATTACCTGGCAGCAACAGAAAAACAATGCAACATTTTAAACTGATATTCTTCTTCTTCATTTCCAATAATGTACAGATCCTCTTGCGAGTATGCAGATGTACATGAAGTGACGGAAACAACTGTAAAACTCCAAAAACAGAACTGATAAAAACGTGCAAAATGAGCTGCAAAAACAGGACAGATCTAATCCGTCCTCCGCGTCAGCATAAAGCTTAACCAGTCGGGACTTGAACACCTTAATGGAAAGACATGACGACAACAGATAGCAGGTTATTCCATATCCGAAAAAGAGACAATATTCTGAGACAATATGCAGTAATTGAAATAAAAAAGCACTGAACAGCGAACTGCCAACTGTGGCCTTAATAGGGCATGACACGGCTCAACTGATGATGTGGCATAATTAGTCATGAATACTCCAGGCATAAATAATCCGAGCAGAGCCTAGTTTTAACTCTGCATTGAAGTCTAACTGGTTTTAATTAAAAAGACAAAAGGCATTGAGAAAACACGCCTATCTACATGGGCGTTGGAAGTGTTTGAAAGTTGGGGGAGCAAGCAGTGGCTGGGGCCATGGCGAGCGCGTGGAGCGCGAGCCTATAATGG
>Ga0209367_1014205_pt1 | contig 10125 bp, 5 predicted proteins | sample WorMetLIZISLAND2_FD_187412 | JGI IMG/M metagenome (GOLD analysis project Ga0209367, IMG submission 187412) | Marine gutless worms symbiont microbial communities from Max Planck institute for Marine Microbiology, Germany - Olavius geniculatus... ...
AAAGGTTCTTAATTCATTAACACTTTCAGTGCATGTAACTCTACAGTGACTTTTTTTATTGATATTATGGTTTAAACAACGCATTTTCAATGACTGAATTTTAACTAAAATTAATGATTAATTAATCGTTAAATTTCAAAAAGTTAACTATTAAGAAAATTTTAATCGTTACCAGCCCTAGTTTTAACATTTCGTCAAATGTCTGCCTTCATTGGTAAAACCCATAATTTACAAACATGGAAGTATGCGTCAGCTTGACATCATTTGTAGCAAAGAATATTTAGCTTTTCCATCGCTGGAATACTTGTTTTCTCCTAAACAGTCCCTGGAAATTTTGTGAAAATCTATTCATTTTTCACAGAGATATAAAAGAAAACGTGAGTGGGTGTTTTTTTTTCTGAACACATCGTAGTATTATAGTTATTCTTCTGAGTGACTGTGTAGGGAGAGCTGAAGCGTGGTTCAGGGTTCTTCTGGCGTCTCTATCGAGGTCCCACACAGAAATCCTACGATGGTCAACTTGTGCCTGTGATGACGCCATCATTTTGATGCGACTTTGACGACAGTTGCTGCTATCGTTAATCCTTTGCGCTTTAACCGAGCTTTAGCTGATTCCTATTAATTCTGTACAGCCACCCATGTGCCATGTTTCTGATTGTGAAGTTGTGATCGAACGATCAAAGCAATTGCAAATAATCACTGCTGAAATTTTCGGATTTATTAACTTCCAAAATTACGTGATATGTACTGGTTAATTTTGTGCTCACAGAACTTGGTGATTTGCCTAAGATACTCGACAAAATTTGCACAGACAATGTAACATGGTGCAAATTTTGATGTATTTGTAGTATCTTGCCTTGTTTGCTTGATTTGTCATTAATCACGTCATTCAGTTTGAATGTGAGTTGTTACTTATAGTTGTGACACACTGTTGATTATGACTTAAATGAAACTTTTCTTATTCTCGTGCATTATTCACTTAAAGGTGAATGTTAATGTGATCAGGCGAATGGATATTCATGCTGAGTTTTTTTCAGGGGGGGGGAGAGAAGGGCAAGGGATGGAAAACAGTTGTATAGAAAGCAGTCAACTGAGTAGTGAACAGCAGTGATACTAATTAATGACCAGATTTAGAGTGTCATAGTGGACAGGTTTGGCTAGAGAAAGTGTAAACATAGATAAGTGAACAACTTCCTTTGTTATGGTTATGAACAAAACATTTAGTTAATGCTAGAAAGTAGGTTAGGCCATGTTCATTATTTCATACTTGAGTCGTTAATTTATTCCTGCAAAGTTAACTGTCTGAAAATTGAAGACTGTGTAGTCTTGCATTAATTTTGTGCAAGTAATAATGAAATGTTCGATTCCTTAATGACTAAGCCAACAGTATAAACAAGAAATCTAAGCTAATGCTCATGAGACGCGCGAAAGCCTACAACAATTCTTGTTTACAGGTAATCTTGGTCTATCTCCATCCATTTTGTCACAATTCACTCTTTTGCAGCCAAAAATCGCCAAAAAATCACTAAAACTCCTATTTTTAGGGTTCAAGGTCATCAATGTTGACAATCCTATGAAGCTCGTCGCCATTGCTTGTTATGTTAAGCAGCATGTCTGTGCCTATCTGCAACCACATTCACGCTAGACAAGTCAACAGCAGATAAATAACCACTTTTTAGAGGGGTACCCCTCTTTGACACCAGCGTGCGCAGGCCTCTTTGAATTTGGAGGGTCCGGACTTGGGTTGCTAAAATCTACATTCAATGCTGAACATTTCATATGCAGGTCGTCTTGGTCTATCTCCAGCCAATTCGGCGCAGTTCACTCTTGAAATGTGTGTCGCAGCCCGAAATCGCGAAAAATTCACTAAAACCCCTTATTTTGTTAAAGGTTAAAGGTCATCGGTGTTGACATTCCTAAGAAGCTCGTCGCCAGTGCTTGTTATGATAAGCACCATGTCTGTGCCTATCTGCAAATATTTTCACGCTAGACAACCCAATACCTGTAAAATAACGTCTTTTTAGAGGGGGTGCCCCTCTTTCCCCCCTCGTTTGTGGGCACCCCCTTGACCCAGCGACATCAAATTTTTGTCCCAAAATACTAGAGACTCTAGACTATCATGTGGTGAAAACCAGAACTCTCTATCTCACCTGGGCTTGAATCGGTACTGGGTCATGACGGATGGACAGACAGAATTACCATAGCTAACATGCACCATAGCTATGCTAGCTTTTGCGCATAAAAATTCTGTACACACAAACGATTAACTAGTGTCTTGAGACTAAGGGTTGTGTCATTAAGTGTTAATTACAGAAATCAACAACAAGTCTTCACTGATCATTTTCACTTACCACATTCATTTGACAGCATCTAGCATTAGTCATTCCACCGATAAAAACCCAAAATTGTGCCGGGTTAGGCTTTTTCAAAAGAGGACTTATTCTGAAAACTACAAAAAGATGAAGGAAATCATACATAACTAGAAACAGCTATATTCCTCCGAAGAGAAATAAAGTCAAATTCTTTAACAGTTGTGACCATTTCTACAGCAACCGTCTCTCATAATTTGTTCCACGTTTGCTGGACTGTTAACAGTACCTACAAAAAGGCTACACGCCAGATACAACACTGTTTAATTAATAAATATAAGTTTGGATATAATGCTATTTCCAGATCTCTTGGACTGGAGGCTGAGAAATCCTTGATTCTTTGTGCACGTTCTTTGTGAATTCCACCAACATTGACATCACTTCGTTGTCATACTCAGCAGGCACAGGCTTCTTACCTGCAAACAGAGACAACTAGAAATTTGGGGCAAAGCCCAACGTAAGTCTGCCCAGCACTCTAAGTCCGATTGGGGGAAATTAGGGGGTGAGTAAAGAGGGGGGGAGAATTTCCCCGGCATCAGTCACGTGGCTCGAACTCAAATGCATTGGCATACGCCGAACGCGCATTGTCGACTTAGGGTAGGTCAACATTAGCGCTTATAACTTGGTTCGTAGTGGATGGAATTTCACAAAATTTTTTTTGTTCAACGCCGAAGACATCGCTCTCGTCAACGCCGTTTAGATTTTGTCGTTATCTTCATCGGTTCCAGAGACATTTGCACTCAAACTCGAAAGTTGTCATAAATCGCACCGATTTTTGAACGTTTTTTGCCCTCCCAAATTTTAAGGGGGGCGGTGCCCCCAAAATTTGTACTTGCGTTAACACCCCAACCTAGAGTCGCATAAAGTGCCAGTTTTGTCGGGCTACACCCCCTAACTCCGAAGTTATAAGCGCTAATTTATTACATTTTAGGCCAATTTTTGACCCCCCTTTAAAAAAGTTGTAAGGGGGGCTGCCGTCCCCGATGGGGGTGCGCTAGTAAGACTTGGTCATTCTCTAGCGCGTGTAAAAATTTGGGGGTGCAGCACCCCCTAGGGGCCGAAATATGGTTTTCCGAAAAATGCACTTTAGGTGGGTACAATTCCACATCTAGATCTCCAAGGTTACTGGACCAAACTTCACCGGACTTGTTTTGCCTAACGCGGGAGGAATCGCGGTAGAAAACATAATTATCCGATTTTGAATATCTTCATCCGTTTCAGAGATATTCGCCGCCGAACTTCAAAGTCGTCCGAAATCGGGCCAAATTTTGCATGTTTTTGGCCCCTGAAATTTTTGGACCGGCATTATAAAATTGAACCTATTACTGACCATCGTGCAGAATTTCACTCCAGTCGGCCCACGCATCTCGGAGATCTCGCGTTGAAATAAATAAAAAAAAACATCTGGGCTAAAACTTAAGTCCGCTCCGCAAGCTATCGCTTCCGGGCGGAAAAATAATTAGCATCCATAACCTCTGTCTGTTAATCACATCACAATTTATGACACAACAATATCAAAATAACACAGGCACAACTTGAAAGACTGATCAGTGATCACACTGTATGTTAGATGCAGCATCAAATTAACAGGCTTCTTGCCTGCAACAGACCAACTTAACAAAACTATATTATAAACAGCTGTTTACACAGATCAATTTCATGTGGTATCATTATAAAATTTTACTATACCACAGTTACTGATTATTATTAATAAACATTAAAATGTGAACTGTTCACTGTCTGAATTAAACATACCGAAAAAAATAAAGGCATACCGATAACAAATTCTTCACACATCACAATGTCTGTCACCTTAATGGCTTGTGCATTTACTTAGGCATGTCAAAAAATAACCCAGTTTAAAAAATACAAAGAAACTATTGAGATTCTTTTTCATTGCATCAAATGATGTTGGATGATTGACAAAAAAATCAGTAAAAAGCCTAGAAAGCTGTGAGCAGTAAGCTTGTTACAGCCACTAACAACAAGAAATTTGAGCCAATGCTCACGAGATGCGCAAAAGCCTATAGCAGTTCCGGTTCAGTAGTTCAGCTTAAAATTGGGGTGTTTACGCTAAGTTAATATACAAATTATACCAAATTCTCTATCTGGATCGCATAACGATAGTTCCGTGGTGCCACCTTGTGAATGATATAGACTTGTGTCCCAGCCCGAAATCGCCAAAAAATCCATAAAACCCCCTATTTTGGCGTTCAAGGTCATTCAAGGTCACTGAATTCGGTGCAATCGAGAGCCAGTGTATGACTTCCTATTAGTGATTAATAGTAACCTAGGCCCTATCTCGCATCGTTACTGAGACACAGCGACTTATTGGCCACAAATCGCAAATTTTGACCACCCCCTCTCTTTTAGCACCCTCATTCAGGGTGACCCCCTTCGAATTTATGGAAAAGCTTTACGGTTCCTGAAACTACAGTCCTCCAGGCAGCCGATGGTGAAGATTTGGTAATTGTAGCTTGCACCATTTTTGACTGATCCACCCGTGTGACAGACAGATGGCCGTCGGACGGACAGACAATTGCGATGGCTAAGAGCCTAAGACGCGCTAAAGCAGTAGCTGCTTTCGTGCGTAAAAATGAGAGGACAACTGTTGCCAGCATGTAGCCACAGTGGCACACATAATACTGACCTGTAGCCCAGTAGAAAATGTCCCACTCGTCTGATGGTTTATTGATAAGCTCATCATACATTGCCAGCTGAGGCTCAGTGAAAGTGTTCAAATGATGCGAGCAAAACGTGCTGTGATTCAAACATACGACAGCACACACGAGTTTTTGTACATATCCACAAAGTATGCCTATGCTATGTGTATTAAAACTTTCAGGAAAACACAAGTCAAAAACAGCAAAAAGTTGTCAATAAGTGTCAAGCAATGCTAAATCTGAATTCAAATTTTATCCAAATTCACTCAAACTGGCAATGCAAACAAACAAAAGATGCATAATAACTTTGGTCCTTCTTTTCGCAGATATAGAAATTACACTATTGGTACAAGGCATCATGCCAAACCTCACTATACTATTCTATGAGTAGCCTCTTGGTTTATTACTGTACACTAGATTGACTGAATACCTTAAGAGTAAGCCATTCTCCAGCGTGCCTCGTTTGCGACTCTGATACTGCAGCCTGGCACGTAGCACTTCAACTGTTTCACCATGCCTCTCAACATGCTCAGGTACTTTGATTTCATTGCTGCTCTCTTGCTGATCATTAGCAGATGATGACAACTGCTGACAGCGTAACAGCGAAGGCTGTAGAACTTCCTGGACAGTCCAACACCAGCAAAGCTTTGTCTTACTTCCATAAAAAATCTTTTAAATGATTAAAACATCTTCAAATTCTGCATGTACAGGGTGAGTCGGAAAATTTTACACCCTTAAATTTTTCGGAACATTATTTTTCATATACTAAAAATTTTTAAGCCAAATTTTAAACGCACATTTAACGTTCAAATCTACACCCAATTACAAAGTTTCATTTAATTATTTTTGAATTTGATGAAGTTATGCCATATTATGTGCGCTCACCCAGGGAATTTTCCATTTTCACTTGAAAGCCCATTTACAGACCTCATTGAAAAGTATGAATGGCTGCCAAATTCACCAAATTTCAACCACTTGATTACTAATGTGTGTGGTGCAATGCTGCAGACATTTTACAAAGTTAGCCTAAAGCCGAAGACCATTATGGAGCTAAAAATGCTAACCAGCAGATATGGGATGACTTGTCACAGACTTTCGCAATATTGTCTGAATGCATGTTCTTTGACCAGTGGTAGACATTTTGAACATCAGATATGAATTATTTCAAAAATGTTTTTATTGCACTCTTAAGTTGTTTTTGTAGCTGTAATATCCCAGCAGCTTGCGCATTTAACCATTTGTTGTCAGATATCAAGCATTTGCGTTTTGTGGAAAACGTGTTGTGAAAATAAAAAATTCTCTGGAAGAGCACAGATAATACATACCTTTGTCAAACTTAAGAATAATGGAATAAAACTTTGCATTTTGGCATAGCCTAGACTTAAACGCTGAATATGAGAGTGAATTATAATGTTATAAATTTTCAGTTATTGAAAAATAAGTGGTACCTGCAAACACAACAAAATGCACCCTATTTAACATTCAACAAATCTTGTTCTTCAGTTTTCTTGATTTATCAGTGATCACATAGCGATCACTGTCTACTCAAAACTTGCTGGTTAAATTGGTCAAAAAACATGAGGACTCTACTTGCAAATAATATTCAGACTGTGTCTACGCATCAATATGTTTGTAGGCGGCAGCAACTTAAGGCACAAAATTGTCGTTCTTGATCTCGAGTTCATACAGTTTGCAGTTGATACGCGACCACGCCCACTTTCGTTGTATGTGACGTCGGATCGGACTTTTGTAGAAAGTTGACAATAAAATAACAAAGCAACAAAACATACACGATATGCGGCAGACAGACACGATCTTTTATATAATGGAAAGATTACACAATTCCTAATAAAACTCATTATTTCAGCAACGTGACCAATGACAACAAACAACAACAACAAATGAATGACCTTGACCTTGTCAAAAATTGCATTTATTTCTGGAAAATAAGCAAGCAGAATACTGTAGCCAAAAAGCCGTACGGGTGACATCTACGGATGAAATCTACGGATCAATAATGTGCGACGGTGCACTAACATGCTACGATGCAATAGCATGACGTAATCGTAATCGTACGTGGCAGCGAGTTACGTGGCAGGCAGGCACAATGCGTGCGCGCTAGGCCCGTCGGCGCATATAAAAGCGTCGTCTTATCCGTACACCGACACTTGCCTCTCCAGTCCTCGAACTTAACGCAAGTCACCATAAACACTCACGTAAGTCCTGACAGATCGACGGATTTTCCTTGGACTGATAGGACTCATTCGTAGGGTAAGCTTATTGGCACCCGTAGCACCGTACCGGGAAGGTCGACGGATCGCTAGTAACTGCATGGTAGCCAGATACGGATAGCCGTCAGTACGGGAAGCGCAGAAAGTCATCAGCCAGGCAGTGAACCGTCATTTAGATGTGACGGATCAGTGGCAGCAATAGTGAATGACGGATCAGTCTCGAAACCCTCCGCTTTGTTCGGAGCTCGACATACCGTCGACGAACCTTCGAACCCAGCAGTAGTGGCAGATAGCAGCCGTCAAGCTACGGATCACATAGTAGCACCGGCAGCGGTATGCCCCGGCATAGTCACCCGTCAGTCTTGTCAGCTATTCAAAGATAATACGGATCAGAATGCAGTCCCAGTACGGATCGAGAAAGCCGGTTTACTTTACAATACTCATACCAAAAAAATTATCGCGCTGAATAATGTTTTTTGGTTTCATGTCAGAAGAAAAATTATAGCTCTTAACGTTCGTTTAAAATGTTTTGAAGAAAGAATTGGGCCAAGACAATCGTGGAACCGCTGATGGCGACGTGGCGTGACAGAACATCCAAAAGACAGTCTATCGGCCGTTCGCGATCAGTTCACACGTTTATTTTTACGCGTGACAACGTACTGTATGCTACTTCCTATTCGTGATTAATAGTTACCTTTGCCGTATCTCTCACCGTTTCTGAGATATGGCCATATCATCGCATTTCACTCCTGAAGTGCGCGGAGCAGCCGAAAATTGCAAAAAAACACAACTAAACCCGTTATTTTTGGAGTTCAGGGTGTTTCATAGTCATCGATTTTGATACGAAAAGCTCGTCACTATAGGGATAGGCAGCATATCCATGCCTATCTGCAACCGTTTTCACGGTAGACTTGCCAACAACGGTAAAATAACTTTAGAGAATTAGAGGGTAGGCCTACCGCTCTTTGATGCTTTCTTGCGCAGGTTTCCTTGAACCTGGAAAATCGAGACTTGGACCTTCGAAATCTACGTTCAATGTTAAAAATTTCTTTTGCAGCTTGTACTTGTCTATGTCTATCTCAATTGATTTCGGCGCAATTCGCTCTTGAAATGTGTCTCGCAGGCCAAAATCGCCAAAAAATCCATAAAAACTCTTATTTTGGCGTTCAAGGTCATCCAAGGTCATTGAATTCGGTGGCAATCAAGAGTCAGTGTGCGACTTCTTATTAATGATTAATATAGTAACCTAGATCCTATCTAGCACCGTTATTGAGATACGGCTGACTTATTGGCTAAAAATCACAAATTTTTCCTACCCCGTCTCATTTAGCGCTTTCGTTCGGGCTGACCCCCTGCGAATTTATGGCAAAGCTTTACGGTTCCTAAAACTAAAGTCTTCCAGGCAGCCGACGGTGAAGGTTTGGTGATCCTAGCTTGGACCGTTTTTGCCTGATCCACCCGTGTGACAGACGGACAGACGGACGGACAGACAGAATTGCGATGGCTAAAACGCGCTAAAGCAGTAGCTGCTTTCGCGCGTAAAAGTGTTCATCCCTGAAATTTTGCACATGCCTATATTTAAGACATATGGTTAATTGTTCGTGTAATAAATTATAAAACTTTGCCCCTACGACCTCACGCTTTGCCACAATACATCCTTTACAGACGACGACGACGACGACGACGACGACGTCAAACAGACAGACAGACAGACGACAGCTGTAGGCCTACCATAAGCTCACCTCGACTGGTACTTAAACTTGTACGGTCGGTTATATTAAAATGGAGATGGGCATTTCACGCTCGTTTTTTCGGATATCCGGCTGAAAATTTACAAGCGCTTCAAGATTACTGTCATTTGATAGGTGGCGCAACTTTATTTTCCAAAATAATTGTGTTTCTAATAAATCACGATATTGTGTTAAAAATGAAATAGCGTTGATCTGTGCCAAATTTAGCACCGATCTGGTGAATATTTTCAAGTTCCAAATACAAGTTAGCCTATAAAACAAAGTGTTTTTAAACCACCCTAGTACGTCTTGTCTGCATGGGGAATTGGGGCCGGAGGGGAGGGCAGTTCCCTTTCTACAGTATACAGGGTGCGGCAAAAAGTAGCCCCCTAAACTAAAGTTTCGCCGTTTTCTCAGCAACCGTTTGACATTTTAATCTGAAATTTTACACATTTATTTCTTAAGACATTCTACATCTAACTGCCGTGTGAAATGTGATTTTGTTGAAAAACGACGAAGTTCCAAACTTTTTAACATGACCACCTACCGATTTTTCAACATTAAAAATGTTTAAGCTAAAAATGCTGTTTAATTTTCAAAAACCGGTTACCACGTTAGTGTCGATGACATCACAGTGACGCTTTTATAAACAGTAATTTATTTTGTTTATAAATGATTACTAAATTATCGTTCTTTTAAAGCAATCTCCGACTGTCCAGCGGGTTCATCTTCTAGCAGCGCACAGAACTGGCTGCGGGTCAACTGTCCGGACTTTGTCACAAAAGAACAGTAGCTGTTTTTATCCCCTCCCTCCTTTCCCCTGTTCTCCCCTCTTCTCCTCCTCTTCCCTCCCTTAAAAGTAAGACCCTCTAAAATCCAGCTAGAGGTCTGGGGGAACGCTGTGAGCTCTGTCAGCGGGGCTAGGGACGGAGCCTCAGCCGAAATCGAATTTGGTGCATTTTTACGCGCGAAAGCAAAATGCTTCGCGCGTCTTTGCCATCGTCTGGGCGTCCGTCCGTCTGTCTGTCTGTCCGTCCGTCCGTCCGTCACACTCGTGAGCTGTATCAAAACGGTGCAAGCTAGGATCACGAAATCTTCACCGTGGACTGCCCCAAGGTCTCTAGTTTATCGT
>Ga0209367_1014207_pt1 | contig 10124 bp, 8 predicted proteins | sample WorMetLIZISLAND2_FD_187412 | JGI IMG/M metagenome (GOLD analysis project Ga0209367, IMG submission 187412) | Marine gutless worms symbiont microbial communities from Max Planck institute for Marine Microbiology, Germany - Olavius geniculatus... ...
GAATGATAAAGACTTGCGCAGCCTCATATCGCGAAAAAAATCCGTAAAAACCCCTATTTTGGCGTTCAAGGTCATCCAAGGTCACTGAGTTCAGCGCCAATCGAAAGCCAGTATACGATTTCCTATTGGTGATTAATAGTAACCTAGGCCTTATCTCGTACCGTTACTGAGATACAGCGAGTTATTGGCCAAAAATCGCAAATTTTGACCACCCCCCTCTCATTTAGCGACCTCGTTCGGGGTGACCGCCTTCGAGTTTACGAAAAAGCTTTACGGTTCCTGAAACTAGAGTCTTCCAGGCAGCCGATGGTGAAGATTTTGAGATCCTAGCTTGGACCGTTTTTGCCTGATCCACCCGTGTGACAGACGGACGGACAGAATTGCGATAGCTAAGACGCGCTATAGCATAGCTGCTTTCGCGCGTAAAAATTGGTTCGAAAGGTGTGTTTTTAAACTCCAAAATCTCAAAAACGTTTTTATTGTATGGTTTTAAGTTTTTAAATGTTTTTTTTGCAATTTTTAATAAGTATCAAATTTAATTTCATATTTTAGTTGTTATTTCTAAGTTTCGACGTTACGTCAACAAAAAACAACGTGTTATAGAGGATGTTGTATAGCATATTCTGCCTGGGTCTTTACCAAACTTTATATTGTGTTTTTTGTAGGCAGGCTTACCCTTACACTAAAACGTTTGAAAACTACAAAAGCTTCTTTTGGAAAAAGAACTAGGTTTGTTTCCAGCCGTCGTTTGTGTAAAAAAGTCGTGAAACCAGCGACGTGTCTGTTTGGCTGAGTAACTGATCGTTGCTTGGCTTCATGTGCTAATTGGCCACATTTAGTCGCTAATTATATACACGACTAGGCCTATCTGATTGATTATAATTCTTGCTAGAACTCCCCAACATACATGTAGGCCTAGCAGCGGTAGCTCCTATAGCTATCGATAATTGCACGCAACGGCGTCGACGCGTCGAATGTGATAAAAGTAGTTGGGCCAGGAAGTTACAATACTTTTGGACATCACAAATAAAAGATCGTAAGTGTCCGAAACTGGTCCCCTAATTTTCTCGAAATTGGAATTTTTTAGCCCCAAATTCTGCATTTTCGTACGACAAATTTTTGACAGGATAAAGATTATCTGACATTTTCCCGAGAGCCCAAAATTTAGTGGGAGACCAATTGCGCCCACTGCCCCTTGCCACAATGACACAGCAGCGCAGGCCCGAGCAGGTCGTGTACTGCGTGGCAATAGCACATTAACAAAGTTGGCAGCGCATGCTGACTAAATTACATCAATTATTAATTACAACTTCACTCTAGTCTTACTATTTCCATCTCGCTGCACCGCACAGCTTACACAGCGGCCTCAAAGAAGAGTTTCCAATGTTTTGCAGGGATGGGACCCTCGAGTACTGAACTCGATTTCGATCGGGACAAGAAAATCGTGGTCTTCTTGGCTTCAAAGGCCTCAACGGCTTCGCCTGTAATTACTTTAATTTATGTAAAAAAAACTGTCCAGTTTATATACAGTGTAAGGGTGACATCGTGGTTGTAGATATAAAACAGCACAAATCACAATTTAAAAATTTAGCCAACGCATGCGCTATACCCAGTATGAATTCATTCTTGTATTCGGCCAAACTTCGACTTCTGCATTCCGCAAGGTAGTGTAGCGACAGTATTAAAGTGAAACGTGGAAAATTATAGCTGTTTAGTTTCTTTGCAATGTTGCAAGCCAAAAATACTAAAATCTGCCAATGTTTCAGGGAATTATTTAGCAAATAAATGCAGCTTGTTTTGAGACACGGTGTTTAGGAAATTTACAGAAAGTGGATGTACGCCTATCTCTTCTGCGCACAGTCGCACTCGCGTTACCTTGTAAACTTTTGACCGATGTTTAACCGTGTTTTTACTGATACAAATAACCGTTGTAGGCCTGTATCTGAACAGTATCTTTGATAATGTTACCCAAACTTGACAACTATGAAAGCTTTAAGCTTACCTTACCGAACAATGCCTGTTAGGCATTCACCTAGGCCTACTCATAGGCCTATATTTGGTCTTAGCTAAGCTAACGTTAGGGGTCAGCTTAACAGGTTGGTTAGCATACACTGCTGCGATATACAAATTTGGTTTCAAAGTTCCTTTATAGCAAGCATACTATATGGGGTCATTACTTTGGGGCACTGGGTACAGATGCGTATATTTTCTCCTTGGCCTGCTTTTTGTGCTGCCAGGCTATAATTTACAGCATTTGGCAAGCGAGCCTACGAGAAGAAATGAAATTAGTAGCATAGCATGCTGCGGCCTGCCGTCATGAGCTGAAGCGAAGGGCATCAATAATGAATGCCTCAAACTACATGCATGGCGATTCTGCCCATAGTCACGAAATGTTTTCCTGGGCCTCAGCAATGCAGCGCTCTGTAGCCTGCGTATTACGAGCAGGCCACTGTTATTGCAGGTAGGCCTGTAGATGTGGCAACAGATTCTCTATACTGTAGTTTTTCAATCGTTGTAGCGTTAAAAAGAGATGATGCTATATGAACGAGCTTACTACTCGTATCTGTTTCGTCTCGGTTGTTTACTGCTGGTTTTGGGAGGTAAGTTTTGTCTAAAGGCTACTTAAAATACTAATGCAGTAAGTTACTGATGCTTTCAAATTTAGGCATAGACCTAGGACTAAACCAAGCGAAACGACAGCTGTTCTAGATAGTCTAATGAACACTGACAACGGATCAAGAACAAAAAAACGCATCAGTTCGAAACTAGGTATGACTAAACTAACGTAGATTAGAAGACGTAATGAATAAATATAGGCACACGTAAGTAAAGTATCCATCGCACATAGCCAGTAATGCTTTTCTATACCGGGTAAGCCTACAGTTTGCGAGTTTTTTGCAGCAGTCTTCGAATAGGTTTTCGTTCCGCTTTAATTTGAATCAATTTTATGTCTTATCGTTGCGTGTGATCTACTGGGTGCGTCCATAGAAACAATCTATCGGGAAATACTGATTCATTCATTCATTCATTTTATTCTTTAAAAAAGCTGACAAACGCAGCTTATAAAACATATATAGTCAGTAACCAAGTATAGCAAATCTGACATAGGCCTAGTTTGCAAAGAGTTTGTCATGAGAGCGTGGTCGGAGGTCATAAGATGACGGTTGGCGATCCGGAATCAGGGGCTGAAGGACGTGAGCAGAATTGTGTAAAATTTTATGGAACAGTTTATCGTCAGCAGAGTGAAATAGATCCTCAACAGAGGCGGCGTCGTTGTCGTCCAGGTACCCGAGCCGTCGGCAACGCCTCAGCACAGCATTCAGGCGCTCCCGGTCAGCGGCGGAGCACAAGCCTGACCAGGCTGGCGAGCAGTAGGAAGCTTTTTTCAGAGGAAGCTTTACGTTGCATAATATATTGCAAATTTGGTTTTAAATGTTCCCGTGGTTTAACAGACACAGAGTGTTTAATTTGACAGTGTGTGACCGAATGTAATGTATCTATCATCAGCTGTAGTGCAAGTGGCTGACGGTCAGTTCAACCCGTGCTCAGTATCGGACGCCTGCGACAACGGTGGCACGTGCATAGCGACGTCACCGGTGCTCTACGACTGCCAGTGTCCACGCGGCTTCTACGGCAGCCGCTGTCAGGTAACGTATTACGCAGTGCTTGAATTGAGGGGAAACGCGGGGAACTACGCTTTTTCTCAGGGACCTAGAAGGAAAACTCTGATGTATGATTTTCCGTGTCACTGTGCCAGTAACGCCTTCTGACACTGTGCTATGAACATTACTGCCGCCGTCCTCTGTCATAATTTTAATAAACAAGTAATCTGAGCAAAGCTCACGTGACGGGCGATAGCACCGGTGCTGCCACGTGAGGAATCAGTGTACAGCGTGCAATTAAGCACTGTGACGGACGGATAGACAGAATTGCATTAGCTAGTACGCGCTTAACACTACGTGTTGTCGCGCTTAAAAGAGTCCAAATGGGTGCACAACGCTTTACGGGAAAGCCCTTACAAAGCTACGGAGCGTCATCTGCCACGTGGGATCACATACTGTCACCCCACGCATGCGAGCGCGCCCCGCGTCAACTCAAGCCAGACAAGCCGGTACTCGATTTACTTACCTCTGGGGGATGGAAGGCTGAGTTTTCATTGGTGTCGGCTTTAGACCTAGATGGTTTACCTGTCCATAAGTAGCATGTCATGTGATGGTGCTGCCAAACTCGAGTTGATTGGCAGCTGCACTGTACATATCACCGCCCTGCTTCGTCGCATGTGACGTTTTGTCGCACAGGTGGGCACCATCTAATTGAGATGGCCGCACAATAAGCTAACAAAGTGAGTGTATAGTTATATTTTCTGTTATTCCAATGGCGTTGGACCGCTGAGCAATAAAGAATTACTTACTTGCTTGCTTACTTACTTATTTTGCGTATGTTTTATCTGCTGTACAGCTGAGTGATCCGTGTGAGCCTAACCCGTGCCATGGTGAATCGACGTGCGTTGCTGTGACGTCATCGTCAGATGGTTCCCGGTTGTTCCGCTGTATATGTGCGCCCGGACGCACGGGAACCAGCTGCGAGCGACAGCTGCAGGCCGACCCCTGCTCCCCGACACCGTGTCATAATGGTGGGACGTGCACCAGCGTCGATGGCGGCGGTGACTACCGTTGTCAGTGTGTGACCGGGTACCAAGGCCGCAACTGCGATTGGTACAACCCGTGTTTGAGGTCGGATCCTCCGTGTCGCAACGGTGCAACGTGCACTAGCCCCATCAGCGGACAGTACTCCTGCATGTGCGCTCTCGGTTAGTGAGTTACCGTGGTGTTCTAAAAGTAAATAACGAAAAAATAAGTAATTTCCGAACGACACCATAAGTAAAACTTGATTTATAGCTGAGAGAGAGAGAGAGAAGTTTATTTGCTGATAGGATTGGTGAGAACAGGAATGGATAAAGCATAGGCTGTTACAGATTAAAGTTTTTTTTCGTGTTCAAGTATGCATAGAAGATCAGACGTTGCTCATTGCATTTTGCTACAGACGGCAGATGGACGACAGACGGACGACGCGTAGTGCCATAAGCGCGGTCGTTAGCACTGTCGGCTTAAACAGCAACAAATGGATGGCAGACCAGTCGAAAGAGGAAGGCGGGGAAGTTACCCCGGGCCCTTCGACGTTTAGGGAGCCCGCCATCGCTGAAAAATATGTTGCTGTAGGCCTGTGTTTGACAGCAAAGACGATCATCTGAATTGGTCGTTAGTGATTGAGCGACGATCTGTAAACAAATCTGACTATTCTATTCGATATTCTGTCTGAGCCTTACTTTGTCGTATTCACGCAACTGCTAGTATTATTGTTAAACAGTTCAAAGGCGGATTTAGGCATGTACAACATGTTCGATTAGACAAAGGCTCCAGGAAAAGGCTCTCACAGGTCAGAGAACGTCGGAAACAGCGCAACATTTTCCAGCTTGTGCCACTGTTCGTGGGGAAATCTTCAAAATTTTTTTCCTGGAACAGCACCTTTCCCAGACATCACCTTTATTTAAAGGCGCCGCGAGAATGATTTCCCGGGCTCCGTTATGCCTCTCGGCGGCTCTGATGGACGAACCATTATTTACGTTGTGGACTGCAGTACCCAACATAGGCCTAAGCGTGGAGTTTATAATAAGTTTTGGTAACGAGAGTTTATAAAATTATTAATTTTGCAGGTTACTACGGTGATGAGTGTAGCGAGATCAACGCGTGCCTCGTGGCAAGGTCTCAGCCACTCTGTCAGCAGGGTGACTGCATATCGACCGGTAACGCCACGTAGTAGTAGTAGTAGTATATTGTAGTAGTAACCCGTAGTAGTAGAACGTGTAGTTGCACAGGTAACGCCACGTATAGGTGCGACTGTCGTTCTGGCTGGTACGGCGCCGACTGTTCACAGTATGATCCGTGCAACGACTACAACAAATACAACAAATACAACAAATACAACAACAACAACAACTACTACTACTACTACTACTACAGTGTTCCTGCCAGTATGATCCGTGTTCTCTGAGTCCTTGTCTCAACAACGGCACATGCTTCAGTACGACATTCGTCTACCGCTGCGTCTGTGTCGACCGTTAGGCCTAACGCGAATGTAATATCACCCAGTCAGTTAGTCAGTCAGTCAATCAATCAATCAATAAGTTAGTTGGTTAATTAGTCAAAGAATTCATTAATCAGTTAGTTAGTTATACCCTATTCGTCTACCGTTGCGCTTGCGTGGACGGTTACTACGGCTTCCACTGCGAGTTGTACAATCCGTGCGCGGCGGCCCAGGGGTCCAGCACGCCGCTGTGTCAGAATGGAGGAACGTGCAGCAATACTAGCGAAGGAAACTTTACTTGTTCCTGCCGTCCTGGGTATGATTGAGTTAATTATTTAATTCTTACAAATATCGTACACTGTGTTAAGGCTTAGCGGTCTTCTTCGTGATGAACAGTATAGGCCTACGCATAGGCCTATGCAATGTCATCTGCAATGTCATGTGTAAGACATACTCCTGCAAGCCAAATAATTTTTTCAATGAGAAATATTTTTTATAAACGTCTGAAAGTGTCAGTAAACTCGACCGACGTCGTGGATTAAAAAAAGAAATCTGAGCTAATGCTCATGAGACGCGCGAGAGCCTATAGCAGTTCGTGTTCGCAGGTAATCTTGGTCTGTATCCATCCATTTCGTCGTAATCCACTTTTTGCAGCCAAAAGTAACCAAAAAATCACTAAAAACCTTTATATTTAGGGTTCAAGGTCATTTAAGGTCATTGATGTTGACATTTCTAAAAAGCGCGTCGCCAGTTCTTACTAGCAAAGTAACCCGCCTACGCCCTGCGGTTACTATGGCGACACGTGTGCTCAGGGTAACGTCACCAGGACGTGACAGGCAAGACAGACGGACAGACGGACTGACAGAATTACTGTAGCTAGTACGCGCTATAGCTGTGCTCTCGCGCGTATAAACTACACGAAACAGGAAATTTCAGTTATCCGACAATCACTGCAGATTTTCGACAAAATGGTTAATAGGCTATTTCAGTTTCATCTTTAAGTATCCCAACAATAGAGGTTTTCGGCCGCAAATTTTGCATTTTTGGACGAAATTTTTTTCGATAAGAAGAATATGTTCTGACAATTTTTCCACGGCCCAAAATTTAGCTGGCAAATGCTCTACTCCTACTTTCTTCTTGCTACGACGCTACTGCTGAATGTCATCCTTTATCACAGGTTTATTTCAGGCAACACGGCCCATAGCAAACACAAATAACACAAAGTTGTGTATGTTCGCTGCAGTTATTACGGAGACCGCTGTGAGTATTACAATCCCTGCTGGTCTTCGCCATGTCTCAACGGTGCTACATGCCGTAATCTGGAAGTCGGCAGATATCAGTGTCAGTGTCGGCAAGGTTTCTACGGGCCCCGCTGCCAACACATCAACGGCTGTGCCTCATCACCGTGTCAGCACGGCGGTTTATGCACCAACACTTCAGACACCGGAAGTTATCAGTGCTCATGCGCGGCCGGATATGTCGGCCCGACGTGCGGCGAGTACGATCCATGCAGTGATGGCGGCCCTGGGGCACAGTGTGTACTCAATGGCGGCATATGTACCCCAGTGTCCAGCCCCGGAAGTACGGAGTTGTACACCTGTACCTGTCCGCCGGGCTTCTATGGAACCGATTGCTCTGATTTCAATCCGTGCTCTTCGGCTCCCTGTCTGAATGGTGCGACTTGCGTCACACTGTCCGGGGTGCTGTACACGTGCACTGTAATAGTAGTAGTAGTAGTAGTAGTAGATTTTTTCTTATATGGAATGCTGTGGGCTTACACTTGCGCGGTTGTAGTAGTAATTGTTGTTGTTGTAATTGTAGTGATAGTAGTAGTTGTAGTTGTAAAAGTTGTAGTAGTAATGGCACCGGAACAAAAGGAGCAACAGCTACTACTAGTAGTAGTAATAGTCGTCTTTGCACTGTTAGTAGTGATAGTAGTAGTGCGGGGGGCTGTACACATGCACGTGTGCGGAAGGATACGACGGGCGGTATTGCGAGCGACGCGCGCCCTGTCAAAATAGCCCCTGCCAGAACGGCGCCACCTGCGTGGAAACCGGAAGCACGTTCCGCTGCGCATGTCCGCGCGGTTACTATGGCGACACGTGTGATCAGGGTAACGTCTGCGTCCTGGCTTCAAGTCCGCTATGCAGGAATGGCGGAACGTGCCGGAATAGCTCGGATTTCAGCTACTCCTGCCAGTGCCCCGTCGGATACTATGGAATGAACTGTGACGCTGGCTATAACCCGTGCGCGGTGACCGCAGGTCTGTGCCTAAATTCCGGCACGTGTTACAACACGTCGACCGGAAGTCGGTTCTTTTGCGCCTGCGCGGCCGGATACTACGGAGAGCGGTGCGGTAATTTTGACCCGTGCTCGCGTCAACCTTGTCTCAACGGCGCCACGTGCAAGAACCTTACCAATTCAACGTACGCCTGCGACTGTGTATCGCCGATGTACGGAAGTAACTACTACTATCGCTACTACCACTATTACTGGTACTGTTTGGCATACGAAAACAACAACTACTACTGCAAAGTCTAGGTCTACCAGTAGATGTACGGAAGTAATTGCCAAAACTTTGACTTTTGTGACGTCGGCGTCTGTCAGAACGGAGCACTTCGCTGCCGCATCATCAACGACCAATCGTCGTACCTAGACGTGACGGCTCTGCGCAATATATCGGTGCGCTACGGACACGGCATCGTCGCCGACGTAAGGGTCGTCAACTCCTACAGGTGAGGCGGCCAAACGCTTGTTAACTCTTTCACCGTGAAAACGGTTCCAGATAGGCACAGTCTTGTTTCTTTTCATGAAAAACAATCAAGCGTTGCTGGCCAACTTTTCGGTGGTACCGTGATCGATGACCTTGAATGATCTTAAGCGCTAAGAATTGCAGACCTCAGTGAATTTTTCGCGGTTTCGGGCTGCGACGCATATTTCAAGAGTGAACAGTGCCGAAATTACTTTTAACCAATGCTGTCGCGTATCTCGTGAGCTTTGCTCAATTTTCTTAATTGTTACTCTAGCTTATGCTAGGCTTAAATTCCACAGTTTGTTTTTGGTTACAGATGCGATTGTGCGGAGGGTTACACGGGAACTACTTGTGAAGAGGACTTAGACGAATGCAACTCCGCCAGCATGGCTTGCCTCAACGGCGCAACGTGCGTCAACCGGGTAGGCTCCTATTCGTGTTATTATCAACAGAAGTAAGTAAGTAAGTAAGTAAGTGAGTAATAAACATGTTTCAATGGACTGGGCCACTCCTATTCGTGTTCTTGCGCGGCGGACTATACCGGAAGTCGGTGCGAGACCGACATGCACCGCTGCCGGTCCTCACCTTGTCGCAACGAGGGCACATGCGTCGATCTGCCCAACAACTTCCGGTGTCATTGCAGGCCCGGGTTCATCGGACTACTTTGCGAGGCGGACGTGGACGAGTGTGAGACGGCGCCCTGCCTCAATGGCGCTTTATGTGTTAATGAGGTGACTAACCATACGTGGTTAACTGGTATACATCTCCTACCTTGATAAAGATTTACACAAATTGCACATTATTATGCAGGATGTGTATAGCTATTCAAGGGAACCGGTTTCAGAGCTATGGAGCGTCACCTGCCGTATGTGATCACACAGTGTTACCTGCCATCTGACACAGGTGGAACGTGCTCCGCCGTAAACCCAGCCAGACATGTAACGATCTGGTTAGTACACGAAAGCTAGAAGCTTGCATCATAGGCGCCGAAACCGGGGGAACAGGGGGACATGTCCCCCTCAATATTTTGGTTGGGGGGACAAGATAGCAGATAGCAGATGTCCCCTCCAATATTATAGGCGTTATTATTTTTGTTATTATTTTTGTGCATAGGCCTAACTCATAACTTCGTTGGCGATTAAATTAGGCCTACAGAATGAGACTTGACTTGAACGAGACTTGATTGCTGATAATGAGCCGCTGCCAACAGTATCTGCACCCGTCACTTCCAGTGACACCACTGATCCTTGTCCTTCATCCACCAGTAATTCGCAGTGCCCTTCCATAC
>Ga0209367_1014208_pt1 | contig 10123 bp, 4 predicted proteins | sample WorMetLIZISLAND2_FD_187412 | JGI IMG/M metagenome (GOLD analysis project Ga0209367, IMG submission 187412) | Marine gutless worms symbiont microbial communities from Max Planck institute for Marine Microbiology, Germany - Olavius geniculatus... ...
GCAAAGGACCAATGGCCACCAAATTCACCCGACCTCAACCCACTTGACTACCATGTGTGGGGCGCAATGCTTCAGGCATTTCACTCGTTCATAAAATGTCAATTATTTTTGTTTTAAACCTGTTGTCTATCGTCAGTTAGTAAAACTCGTGATGGATGTGTTGTGAAATGTAAAACTTCGGTGGGTGGTCGCGCTTAATACGGCATAACTTTGTCAAAGTTGGAGATAATTGAATAAAATTTTGCAGGTTAGCGTATATCTGAATGGATAATAGGCATGTAAAATTTTGTTTAAAAATTCTCAGCCGTTTCGGATAAATTATCAGAAAACCTCAAGGGGGTAAAATTTTTTGGCGCACCTTGTAGGCCTAGCGTGTGTAAGACTGTAGCAACTGATATTGAAAATATGAAATAAATCCACCGTTTTAATAGGTTTAAATCGTAAACTTTCTGCCAGCTTCGCCTCGATATCATCCGAACTTGTCTTCGGTGCACGTATAGCATGTATAATATATACACGGTGCAAATTCAACTTCATGAGTTGCTGCGGTAACTGGAACTTTCGTACCCAACGTCAAAATTATCACGGAACTTTCGTTCCCTAACATTGTGATCATTTTAGGCCTATACTGTATACGATTTTTTGACGCGCTACAGCTAGATGCTGTAGCTTGTAGACGTCTATGTGGTACCATTGTCGTCTGTCTGTCGTTCATCCGTCTGTCTGTAACGGATGTATTGTGCCGAAGTGTTTGGTCATAAGGGGAAACATTTTGTTCAAGCAATTAGCCTTGTGTCGAGGTTTTCCGCGTACAAAATTTAAGTAATGCAGTATAAAGGGAACATTTTCAAATTTGGGATTGAATGGCCACGGGGTAAGAAGAATGTGCGTTTTTCAACAAAAAGTTAGCCATATCTCGGAAACGGTGAGAAATAGGGCCAAGGTTACTACTAAATACTAGCAACATACGCTCTTTCAGATGAGATTTTAAAAAAATCATCGACCTTGGATAACCTCAAAGGTCAGTAAGGGGCCTACTGCTACAGTAACTGTAGGCCTATATGCTGTAGACGCGCTACAGCCTATACAGTTGAACTGTAGCCTAGCGCGTCTTTCCTAGCGACAGCTTGGCTTCTTTGTTATTATTATATTCTGTTGAAACTCTAGCTACAAGGTGGGTTAAAAATGGCACCATTTTTGTATATCTCATAATTTCGCCACATATTAACCGATTTTCAAAACTCTTTCACTGCCAGAATTAAATTAAGAGACAATTTGGAATAAAGCTCTCACTATAGATCCCACCACACCCTAAGTGTGTAGCTACACTACCTTATGAAATGTCAGTGTCTTAAGATATATACCTAACAATTAAAAACAAGACGACTTTTGTAACAACACATCTTTAAAAAATTAACAACAGAAACAATGCGCTTGTTGTCTCAGTTATTGTCTAAAAGTCACATTTTTACCGTTTTCACATGAAATTTTCAATGTGTCCGCCTTGCTGCTGGACGACGCATCGAAGCCGGCGACGCCACTGACTAATGGCGCGGTCAACCAAACGGGCCCTGCGGCACTTTGCCCCACTCAGCGACAATGGCTTTCTTTAGCTGGTTGACTGTCGTGAATCGTCAACATTAATAGGTCATCTGTTCAAGCTCATCCCGAACAGCATAATCAACTGGATTTAAGTTTGGGTTGTTTGGGGGCCACATATCAGGCTCGATCAACTTTGATCACGCAACCGGTCAGTGGCGTCGCCGGCTTGAGTGCGTCATCTGACATTTTACGAGGTAGTGTAGCGACACACTTGAGGTGTGGTGGGATCTGTAGTGAGAGTTTTATTACAAATTTTCTCCTGATTCTGACAATGAATAAGTTTTGAAAATCGGTTAATATTTGGTGAAGTTATGAAGCGTACAATAAATGGTGCCATTTTTGGCCCACCCTGTATATAGCGAACAACACAAATTTGAAAAAAAATTGGCTTAGAGGTCTGCTTTGTAAGGGCCCCGGGATAATGGTTTCCTGAACCCCGCTGTGGCTGTCGACGGCCCGGTTTTACTGATATTTTGCACTCTTTGCTGTACTTTGCGTTACTGTTAAATTACTACTTTGTATATTACTATCAGGGCTAGAAAATTGGTTCAAAAACCAAGTTTTTAAGCTTTTTTCCGTGAACCTGAAACGTCAAAAAATTTTAGGTTTTACAAGTTATTTTATTTGTTGTGAAATATATTGCATATTATCATATTTTATTTCATTTTTAAATCGTGATATTTGATCACATCATTTTGCTACAATTATTGTGCACGGTGTTCATTAGACACCAAACCAGAAAAATCTAAAAGAAAACCTAAGAAAGTTTTTGAAAAAGTAAAAATTGAAAACCTGAAAATTTTTCTTTTAAAACCTAGGTTTTTTTCTGTTCTGGTTACTATACGTTGTTTCTGTCGTCATGGCTGACTGCAGCAGCAGACGTTGCAGCCTCCGCAACTCGTCGTCGCAGCCGCAGTCAGAGCCACAGATAGCACACGACTGACTATACAGAGCGCGTTGAGCACTCCACGGCGTCCGTCGTCAGTCACTTAGTCTCAGCTGCTCAGTCGCCGTATACCGCACCGTGCGTACGTGCGTACGTTGATGTACGCGTATTATATGCATCCCGATGTTCACTGCTGTCTCTGACAATAACGTCTTCAACATATACGCGGCACTCGCTGCGCCATGATGAAATCCGTACATTGACAGCAGCTAGTGAACAGCGTGTTCGCAATATCTTTATTCGGATCTCAGCATTCGGTAAGTGCATGCTTTAAGTTTTAGCTTTTAGGTTTTTAAGATTTTTCTTTCATATTATTTCGGCCTATGAGACCGTAGGTCTAATTATTGTATTTAAGCTAACTAGGCTATATTATCGTTTTGTCAATCATTTGCGTGAATTTATACCTGATTGGGAGCAAACCCTTGTAGCCTATAAACCTGTTTTTTTTATCTCGTTCTTGATGAATTTTTATGCTATTATTGTTGCTCGTATTAAATGCAATAAAATTGATGACGACGATGATGATCGCTAATTGCTGCTGTTCGTTACAGTTGAAAACGCGCTATGAGAAAATTCATTGTGACTGAGTGTATTAATATCGTCTACTAGAACGATCGCATAACGCGTCTTGTCTGTTCGACCGTCTGTCTCATCTCGGTTCAGATGTTTGAGCAGGACTTGGGAGGGAGAACGCGGCTTGTATCCGCTACGAAAACTAGTTTATGAGGCTCGTTTCGTCACAAAACGTTCGTTTTCATTGTTTGTTTTATTTTAAATATTAAACTTATTTATTCGCGTTAATTTTTTCGTCATAGAACCCAAGTTAACGACAATAACGGATCGCAACTGTCAGAGGCAGAAATGTAGTCAATGCGTCGTATGTGCTTCCACGCTTTCTCAGACTATCGCGTCAAAATACTGGCCAGTCATTTTCAGTTAATCAAGATCGGACGGCATGGTAATGTAACGTACGTTATGGTGTTGGATTTAGGATCGATAAGCCGTGGGTTCAACTCCCGGTCGAGTCGCTGTCAAGTGATTACTATACATGGATTGTTGACTGTCTTCGGACAGGTGAGCCATCTCTGCATGTAACCAACACCAAGGTCAACTCAGTCTTTTATCCTTCCGGGATGGGAAAATCGAGTACCGCCGGCCTGTCTGGCTGGGGTTAAGGCGGGCACGTTTATTTGTGTCGGATGGCAGGTAACAGTATGTGATCCTGTATGGCAAGTGACGCTTTGTAACTCTGAGACGGGTTTCCAACGAAGAGCTGTACTGTTTTTAATCAATCAGTCAACCAGTCAAGTCGGTCAGTTAGTCAATAAATGTATCGTTTCTTGAATTTGCATTTTCAATCTACACTGTGAGGCATAAAAACACACAAAAAATTTATTGATCATAACATAAAGGTGATTTATCGGATTTTAATAATTTTTAGTACAGCTATTTTAGACGCAACTTGCCATCAAACGGTTATTCAACTTTCCACCTTACCCATCATATGTTTCTGCACTACCTGGGGAAAGTAAAACACATGAAATCAGCGTTAAAATGAACAAAAAACGCCGAAAACCATCCGTAACATTACTGATAGGAACTTGGAGAAGGACAACATTTGTTTATAGTTTTTGGTACATATAAACATTTCTGACATAACTGCCCATCAACTGGCCGTTCAAATTTCCAGCTCACTTAACGTCTGTTGCTGCATTACCTGGGGAAACAGAACAGATGCAGCATGGGTTAAAAGAAGAAAAACATCCGTGAATTCAATCATTGCAGATACGTTACAGCTCTGATCACAGTACATTCGATAGTATTTGCAGTGTTATGCAGCAGAAAGTTTATGGGACGCTGTTTAGAAATATCAGTGAACTCAAAAAGCGACTGGTTGAAGTCTAAAGCAAAACAGTATCAACACTGCTATCGAAGAATGGAGAACGCATCTCCCTGTCTGTGTTTGCACAAATGGCCAATATTTTGAATAGTTACTGTCAGCAGTTGCACAAATAAAAAATTCGATAAACTCTCAACCAAAGTGCTAGAAATTTGGGGAAAACGTGCCAAATGTGCATTATTTTAATCAAATAATGATAATGCATTGAATAAAAATGTAATATTTTGCTTGTTTTGTTTTCTCCAGGTAGTGCAAAAGCAGATGTTGGGTGAGGTGGGAAACTGAACTGCCATTTGATGGCCAGTTGTGTTATGAATATGTGTACCAAAACGTATTAATATCGGATGACCCTTCTTTAAGTTATGGTTAAAAAAGTTGTGCGTGTTTTTATGCCTCACAGTTTATTGCGTCAAAATCATCGGCACGGCATCGCGCAGCGTTTCCACGCTACAGCTCGGCTTTCTGGCTTCAAGAAGCGACAGGACGTTGCGTAATGGTGAATGGTAATAATTAATTTCTGCAGTGCACTGCTGCGGCTTGCGTGGCACTTGTTATAACTTATGACGTGCGAGCCGGGTCAAACTGCCGGGTGGTCCGTAATTGCGTTGTGAAGGCCTGCACGTGTCGCTGGAAACAGTCGTTCGCTTGCCGGACTGACTTTTGGCCGCGAAGTCATACGCAGCTTGCATGTTTTATTAACGAACCCAATCTGCGTTCGGTCGGGCGTCGATCAGCTGACCACTAACGGACGTCCAGGAATCTCGTGTTATAGAAGCGTGCACGTTTAAATGGAAACAAACGTCGTCCGACAATTTTATATCGTAGGCCTACGCATTTTTGATCTACTTTTGTCGCATAACTTTTACTGCAGAGTCTGGGGTGTTATAACTACCCATAATCGCACTCCGCTCGAGCGCGACGACCGAAACGCGGATCGGATCTGTGTACAGCATGTACTCGTTTTCAGGCAGAATTCACCTTCGATCACTGTCATGTAATAAACACGGTCTACACTGTATTATACCTCGTTACACTTAACAAAACATGGCAGTTGATTAAATATTCTTTGCTAGTCGTGATGTAACGCTGACATTATAATGTGTCACGGGTACAAACAGGCTAATCCCAATTGGTGCTGTCAGTTCAGTTGATACTCTGCTTCAATGGTGAACTCAGTCTTGTTCGCTGGCGTCAAATATTTGAAGTTTTACAGTTGCCGCCAAAAAAATGTGCAAAGCGATCGAATTTACGTGTCTGTGGGGATAGTTGGTCTTTCACGTGTTCGAGCAAGACAGTGCACTAGCACACCGAGCTTGCAAGATGTTGAGTTTCTGGATCATATGTTTCCGTGTTGCTTAGTGCTGGCACGAGAAGCATTTTTCATTAGCGAATCAGATTAAGTTCACCGTCAAATCAGTGTAGCAACTAACAGCACAAGTTGAGACTAGCAAGTTTGTACCTGTGACACATTATGACGTCAGCGTTACATTACGAATAGCAAAGAATATTTAATCGACTGCCATATTTTGTTCAAATATTTCGAATTAGTATTTCTTCAGCTGCAACCGTTAAAAATTTCATATACATTGCTCATAATTTGAGTAAATTATGAAAAAACAAAAAGGGGTCCTTTTACGAAACACCGTGTATGAATATAGCAAGCTACGAACTTTTTTCCCGGTTTACATATATTACGTGCTATTCGTGTGCGCTCAATTGCGTTTTGACAAGTTGCAATAAACGATGATGATGATGATGATGACGTTAAGGAGCGTAAAAAGCAACAGATCTAAACTAAAGTAAAATGAGACGAAACAAAATGAAACGAACTTAAATGAAAGTCACAGCAGACATGCAGCCTCGTCTTTCATTAAAGTTCATCTCATTTAAGTCATTTCGTCTTCAAACGTTGAGAAAGATGAAACGTTTGGCGCATTTCGACAGTTTCGTGGAATGGTAGCAGTGAGCACGCGACTCCATTCATTCATATTTCACGCCTGCACCGACAACCTACGATTGTGTGACGTTCTCTGTCCCTCGTTATGCGGTCTCTAATGGCGAAAGAATGGAGAAAGCAGAAATATAAATCGTGATTTGTCGAATACCGTAACTAGTAGGCTTAAGCATCAATCGTAGTACATTTAAGCTTAGTAAAAGACAGCTGGATTTGGTTGTTATATACAGGGAGGTTAAGGTGTGAGTGGTATCGGGGTAAGCTACTCCGGGCCCAACGACGTTTGGAGGCCCAGCTGTCGCTCAAAATATAAAGTACACCAGAATGCACTATTTGTGAAAAGAAAATTCCAATTTTTTTTCATAGAGGGGTCCCGTAAAATGTGTGGAAGGCTCCGAGAAAATGTTTTTCCGGGCCCCGCTGTGGCTCTCAACGGGCCTGATTTTATATCAATAAATCGTTTAATGAAACAATAAATGAAAAAAAAACAGTACCGGGTATGCAATTTATAATACCCCGTTTTCACGAGAAAGCAAACATGAAGGAAACATGAAGCAAACTTAGAGCACACGTCATGCACGTGTACATTGAATGTGTTTGCTTCATGTTTGCTTCATGTTTGCTTCATGTATGCTTCCTCGTGTAAATGGGGTATAAGTGGGACATTGGGGCTGATACAGCACTAAAGAATGCACTAAAATACCCTCCTACCCTTAGTGCCGCACCCCATGTACGTAGAACGTAACACTGCAGGTATAAAAGAAGTGCATATGAATCGTCATAATACCCGTCGCATGTACCCGGTACGCATGCTGTGTTCAGCCAATTTACCAGCGAGCGACGGACGTGGACGTCGGGACTTAATGGGTTGATTTACGAACTAGCAGAACTCGCGCCAACCAACTGACACCAACCGGCAGGCAGTTCGATATCTCTCTGCGGCTTCGGGGCAGAATTATGACGCTCCGCAGAGAAGAACCATGAAAACACCGCCCGTCATTTCTATTCTTACGCCCGAATTTCGCACGTCGTCTGCTATTGATAGTATTAAATACTGCGACGCCGATCGAACCTCTTGTCATTGGTTTAAACTTTATTCTATTTTATCAAGGTTTATCTTATTGTAAACCGTCGCGATTTGTCAACTGTTATCTCGGATGAATATACAACATACATAGGCATACAGTTTAACATAGACAGTGAATCGTAAATACTATATACTTGAAAAGGCTGAGATACTGTTTTACACAGTACGCATAAAAATACGTGATAATGAACACTTTCTGACTACTTCGAACCGGATCGAAATGTCGTGTAGGCCATTGGCCTATTAGTGCCTCTTTTTAGGTTAAATTAAGAGTATTTTTAAAACGTTATTACAACATGTTAACGTTGGCGTTGTTGCGATGGTTAACCTGGTTTAACATGCATTGTCACATTTTTCACTGCTGCATTTCGAAGTGAACTGTACCCCGTTTACACGATTAAGCTGGCTCGACGAGCTGCTATATGTTAGCTGGACGAGCCAACTCGATGTTTGCTCGATGTTTGCTCGATCGTGTAAACGGGGTATTACCCAGTTGTCTCAGATCTGTTACCTTATCAACAGAAGCAGATCATTTTGAGTTTGAATGCGACATCACAGAAATTACTAGAACAGGCATACGAGATAGACAGTTTGATGGACAGACAGACGGACAAACGGAGAGACAGGACTCTTAATACGGCTTATGAGACGGTCGCGCAAAAGATGTGACATTTGACAGGCACACTCTTGAAGGCTTTCGTATTGAAAGTGAACGTGTGTTGCGATAATGTCCTTTGATAGACAGAAAAGAATGGTAAAGCCGTTGTTGTTGCTAATGCTGCTGCTGCAGCTTAGCCGATATCGTAACGTACTCGTACGTACACATTCTTTTGACGTTGTCACACTAGTTAATGCGTTTTTTGACGCGCTACAGCTATATGCTGTAGGCGTCTATGGCACAAAGTGTCGTCTGTCGTCTGTCCGTCGTCGTCCGTAGCGGATGTATTGTGGCTAAAGGTAAGGCGCAGGTGGTCGGCAATGATACCATCGGATAAGGCGCTTATAATAAACCCCATAATTTACAAGCACGAAAATATGAAGTCATCATAACGTCACCGGTAGCAAAAAATGTCTAACTTTTTCACCAGTGGAATACTTGATTTTTTTCAATATTCCCTGAATTTTTTTGTGGAAATCTGCATATTTCCAAGGAAATATAAAAAAACGTGGGTGGATGTTTTTATCTGAACACAGTGTAGCAAGTATGTTTTTATCTGCTTTTCGCTCTTCCATTAAACATAAAAATAATTGACCTTGGATGACCTTGAAAGTCAGTACTGCAACAGCAACTGTATAGACTGTAACGCGTCTTCCTTAGCGACAGCTGGGCTTTCTTGTAAAATGTCGGCAGAAGGTCGAGAGTGCCTAAGACCAATAGCAGGTCGTCAGATGGTACGTATAACTGTTTTCCCGTTGCCAAGGTAAGCTGGCGCGGTGATAGACAATGCAGCTTCAGCGTCGCTCGCTGCACGTAATTCCCGGCTTGTGTGTCACGCGCCTCAGTAATTCACCACCAATCAGCAGGAGCTTTTTGAGTTCGCACGTCTATTATGTGTTGACGCCGCTTATGCGCTGCATGGGGGAATTAGACGTTCGACTGCAGTGCAGACTGCAGAGTCAGTGTTAATATACGGGAAACGTTTAGCGCGAGCGCCTGTCGTGTCGAATAGAACTTTACGGTGCATTGTGAAATGGCGAAATGGCGTCGTGGTGGTTTTTATAGGTTTGTCTTATTCATTATTCACGAGAATAGAATCGCAGAGAACATGAAGAAAATAAAAACAAAAATAAAATATTGGGGCAGGGCACAACGTGAGGCCGCCCGGCCCCGGTACCATTAGTCGGATGTCTTGGTCCACGGCTGCTGATTCGTCATACCGTCGATTACCACACAAAATGAGATAAAATGCCTCACTCCATAATCCTTCAACGGATCTCGCTGAAATTTGGCCCAAATTCCTTCCAAGTAAGGATTGTTCTCCTCTAATTTTGGTCTTGGTGTGGTGTCCGGTTTTGGAGGAGAAGTAGACAGTAAAAAAGAAGAAACAAAGCGAAAACGTAAGACCTCCCGTTACTGTGTACAGGTACGGGCGGCTTAATAACCACACAAATAAACACTCAGCGCAGGCATACAACGACAGGACGCGAATACCGATCCATGCACAAATTAACCGTCTATTATTTTTCTTTGCATGCGTTTCTGTCGCCAGAATTTAGACATTTTCTACCCGTTTATGTTGACTGTTATTGGCGAGTCCTACCCATGACAAGAAAGCGAAAGAAAGGAAGGAGAAAAGAAGACGAGGAAAGGCCGAGGGAGGAAAAGGGGAGTGGAGGAAAGGATGACTCTGATGCGCAGTTAAAACAAAGCCCCTACATGTTTTTTTCGAAAAGTAAATATGCATGGTACGTGACGATAATGTTGTAATGATGACGTGATGATGATGTTTTTTACGATCGATGGCGGGCGGCTAGTGTATATATTTAACGCACGAGTTAATAAATCGTTCCGATGGATCGGCGAAAGGTGACACAGTGTCTCACCTCACATACGGTGCGCCGCATTTTGGCACGCTCTCTGCGGACGCATCAATGTCTTGGGGTGGCAGGGGAAGGGGTCGAAGAGCCGGGTGG
>Ga0209367_1014211_pt1 | contig 10119 bp, 6 predicted proteins | sample WorMetLIZISLAND2_FD_187412 | JGI IMG/M metagenome (GOLD analysis project Ga0209367, IMG submission 187412) | Marine gutless worms symbiont microbial communities from Max Planck institute for Marine Microbiology, Germany - Olavius geniculatus... ...
AGTTCTCAGTTCGTAAGCCCATGATCAAACAGCGATCATCCTTTGTTATTCTGCCCATATCAAACGATTTATTCTAAAAATTATTACTGGTAAACAAAGTAAATAAACACAATATGACGTAACAATAACGTCACAAGGCACTACTGCGAATAAGTAAGTAAGCTTAACTATTTTATGCTACGAAATTGATATCTTTATGTGTTGCCTGTTCTCCGAGGCCACTGTAGCTTTGACAGTGTTTGTTTTCCTAGGTAATGTGGTCACACAATAAAGGTGCGGTGAGCGGAAAAACTTCATGTTTACGCGCCATAAATTTCTGCTTGTAACAGTGAAAGAATGGTTAAAATCGGTGCTGAATTATCGAAGTTATCCCAAAAATAAAACTGGGGGTCCGTTTTTTTTGGACCACCCTGTACATACATTATTTTAATTACTTACTTAGTGGTTTTGGCCTTGGTTTTGGTCTTGGCTTTGAAAATGCTGGCCTTGAACCCGTTCTTAAGCCACAGTCAACACATAACAAATCACGCTCATGTGTCATCGTTACGCAGTAACAGATTTTCGAAAAATTCTTTCCCTGCTAAAGCAAATAAAAAATTTGCAAAAAAATGATCGTCAATAATCTATTGCACTTTAAAGTAGTTGTTCCACCCCGTTCGAAAACATCTTTTCGATTAATGTTATTTTGTGTGACTTACTACTTAGGCTTATTGGTAAGCTGCGTAACCGAAATTTAGAGAATTGTACGCAGCTATCTACTGCAACAAGAAAGATTTGATTATCGCGCAAGAAGAGTGTTCAATGTTATAGTTGATTTGTATACCAGCGACGGAGTTGACGGACATCCAAGACAAGGCCGACCAATCAGAGGCTCCGGCGGCGATGACGTCACGTCCGAGTCGCATCCGCCGCGTGTCTGACGTCATTCCGTTGGTCACGTAACACGTGTACACGGCACCCAGCAGTGACTGGGGTCTGACGTCTGCTGTGGCGTTGACGATCAGTGAGCCATCAGACGCCACCAGGTAAACACTCTGACTCCCGCCGGCGCTGCCGTCCGACGCTGCTATTGGCTGACCGCCGCCACGTGACCAAGTCACGTGCACACAGGTACTCGGGTCGCTGGTCACGTGACACGAAAACTGAGCGATCATTGGCGACAGCAGACGGGCATCTGTTGGCTGGCTTGTAATGCGTGTCGGAACTGACAAGAAACAGCATTATGCCGACGTTAAATGCGGCCATCCGCCTATCTATACGCACTCGCCCACTACAATGTGCAACCTTGCCCTAGCTTTAACCTGTTGACTTTTGAGCTGAAAACTGGCACACCGATTATTCCAGTCCTATAAAACATTCGCGACAATTTTGGTGTTTGTATCCACTTTATGCCGCTCTGTTCTCCATTTAAAACCCCGCAAACGACAAACTGACAAAGGAACGGGCAAAACCCGTAATACGGACGGCTGATTAATACGGCGGTATAACAGATCTGGCCACCAAAGACAAAACGTCCCAGTCAAATATGTACAATGCTTGTACTTTGACCAACGTTAACAATAGAATTACGTAGGCATATACGGAAATATGATATGATATGATAAATGATTTGCACTGGAAAACTGACAGGCAAGCTTTCAGTTTAATCTAGCAAATAAACTATAAAAATGTTTTCATTGAGATGAAATGAAAAAAACCGAAATGGAAGTATTGTAATGTAAAAGCAAAACATGAAGCAAGTTCAAAAACAGACAGTTACGGGACAGATAGACAGAGTTATGGTTATGAAAGTGGATGACAAAGGACAATCCCGACGTGTAGCATTTCCCGAAATTTTCGCAAAAAAATTGTGTTCAGTTTGTTAACTTCTCGTAAATTGGACTAATACTAAAACTGACTAACCGACTGAGAATAAAACGATTACGTACGGAACACGGAGAGGGCGGCGCTTGACAGCGCATAGCCGTGAGCGTTTGAAGCATTGCACTGGATAACCAAATCATCATGCTGCGTTACGTTATGCAGAACCAGCCGATCAGCCACAAACGACATCTCGTGCTCCCGAGACCGATCGGATATTCCGTTCTCTTTATATACACACGAACACAAACAGACCAGCAGCTTTACTGTACACCGCTAACGGTAATAAGCTACAACGCTGTTTAACATGATCGTTCCCGAGATTTTCATAAAAGTACGTATGATTATTTTTGTTTTTTTCCAAGACGCAGCTTAAATCAGCTTCTTGTGTACTGACCGTGATGACGACGCCATTGAAGTCCAAGGTAGCTTGGTAGTGTGCAACGGTTAGAACGTTAGGCTTACGATCTCGAAGTCGTTGGTTCCACTCCCAGTGGTATCGCTATCAATTGATTACTACTTCGACAAAATGACCGTCTGCAAACAGATAAATCCTCTTGGCATACAACCAACATCATGATTAACTCAGTCTTCCATCCCTCCAGGGTAGGCAAATTGAGTACCGGCCTGTCTGGCTGGGGTTATGGCGGGGCGCGTTCACCTGGGTCGGCTCGTAACACTGTGTGATTTTACACGGCAGGTGATGCTTCGTAACTCTGAGATGGGTTTTCGATGAAAAGTTATACCACTTAACCAATTAATTTAATTTACAAGACTGCGGAAACGACCTTGCGTAACAAGTGGCCGTTGATTGAACAGACCGGAAAGCGGAAATCCGTTGATGAGCCAAATCAACGAGGCGGGCGGAGAAGCGTTGACCGAAACGACGAACTCGACTGACTGGCCGACGAGCGCAGTGTGTGACGACAGACCACGCACGAACACCGGCGCTTCTGCATGCACATGTACAATGTGTCAGCCAGGTCTGTCACTAATACCCCGTTTACACGATGAAGCTGGTTTAACGAGCTTGTCGCTTGTCGAACGCTCGTCAAGCTAGCTTGATGAGCTGGCTTGTCGAGCGCTTCACGAGCTCGTCTAGCCAGCTCATTCAGATAGTTGAATAAAAGCTTGCAATATCAAACATGTTCGATAACTCAAGCATTCGTCAAGCTGCTTCGATAAACATTTATCAATTACTCATCAAGCCAGCTCGATGAGTGCTTAATGAAGTTGATGTGCGCTTGATGAAAGTTTAACGAACTATGCCACGCAATCTTTACACTTAAACCAGCCTGATGAGTGCTTGATAAGTGCTTGTAGAGCCAGCTTGTCGAGCTAGCTTCATCGTGTAAACATTGGTAAATTATGCAATGCACGCAACGCATTCTCGGCAAAGACGACTGCTGCACAAAAGTGATTGACAGATTGTTATGGCGACAATTCATCGAACGACACTTAACCGTGTCGACAGTCAATCGGAACGATAGTTAATAGGGCGTATATGAGTGAAATGACACAAACACAGTGACAGAACATGTTGACATCAATCACAAACTATTATTCGCAGCAAACTCAGAAACAAAATTACTTAACATAGCGTAGAATTACTGTTTTTCGCAGTGTTCATATAGTGCACGTTTAAAATGATCGCGGCCGCCAGTCTGTAGTGCCTGACAATGAAGAAGTTTTTCCAGTCAATTATCTCCACGCTGACACAACAACTCGAAAAATAAAGTAAACTCCCGCATGCCGGAGGTTACCACCAACACGCAGTAACACTATATTTGTCGGTAAAAACGTGTAATGCTGGAGTAATCAAACAAATTTGTCAGACGCGCAGTAAACGCGGCTACCACGAAGTGGCGCCACACACATGAAACCCTGCTCTGGTGTGCAACAACTCGTCGTTGTCATCAGCTGCCCACGTCAACTCTTCGGATCGGGTCCGACTTCGTCAACCCGTCGAAGGCAGTCCGAGATCTCGGAATTTACTTCGACTCTGACCTCAGCATGCGATGCCACGTTCGGAAAACCGTTGCCAGCTGCTTTGCCGTTCTGCATTCGACAGCATTCGACGCTCAGTGCCGACGTCTGTCTACCAGACTGGACTACGATGATGCTGTACTGGTAGGCATACCAAGGAACCTGTACAACCGCCTCCAGTCGGTACTCAACGCTGCCGCACGATTCATCACCGGCTTGCGACGCTCGGGCCACATCACCGACACGCTCGCCAGTTTCCACTGGCTGAGAGCGCCAAAGCGTGTGCAGTTCAAGCTGGCGACGATCGTTTTCGCTCGCTGAACGGCACGGCTCCATTATACCTGGCTGCAGACCTGCGATGTTTGTCCGACATGTCATCAAGACGACGTCTGCGGTCCTCACTGACACACCAGCTGGATGTCCCCCAATCGCAGTGGGCAACTGTTAGTGACCGAGCCTTCGCCGTCGTTGGTGCTCGTTTGCCACCAGACACTGTCGCGTCCAACGCACTTTCACAGTTTCGCCGTCAACTGAAAACATTTCTGTCTAAACAATCCTAACCATCTGTACTTTTGTTGTGACTTGCGCTTTTATCTGTGGTCCTAGCAGTTTTTACTCAGGCCACGTTAAAAATTTGTAATGTAATGTAAACATAGAATAATACAGCACAAATACAACCTATTATTTTCAATAAACTAAAACGGTTTACGTAATGTTTGTGTAGTTCGGAGTTTTTAACAGTTGCAGCAACAGAGTTATTTAGAGTTTATGTAAAATTTCTGGCAAGGCCATGACGTAGTTCCGCAACGATTTTTGCGTTTTTTAACGTATTCAAAATTAAGATAAATAACAGTTCATCAGCATTAACTGCTGATCACTGACCGGCAACGCGCACTTGTTGGTAGACAGGTTCAGTGGCACCCTCTGTGTTAGTTGCCTGGCAACCGTAGCGTCGCTCGTCGCCTGGCTCAACGCCGTTAATAGTCAGTGAGTGATTGCTGTCCGACAGTCTGTAGTGATGTGAGGAGTTTATGATCATCGCTGAGCCTGCCGCGTTTTCAGCGAACCACGCTATCTGCGGCGCTGGCCTGCAATCATACTGCATACGTTGTTATATCATATAATTCATATGATTATGAATATGACTGATTGCATAATATTAACGTTAATGTAATAGGTTTTGCTATAGCCCTCCCATAAAATGTTCTAAGAAGTGTTGTCAGCTGAAAGTCACTCATAGCAGAAACGTTTTCAATGCTTGTTTAAAACAGTCTTTTGACATCCATTCCATCCTGCTATTGATCACTTTGATATAATGTCAAGGCGAATTTTATGCTTCTGTCAGTTTCCCTGACTGATTAAGTCACCAAGATACGGAAAAACACTTGACGTCTGTGACAGTCAATAATTGAGAAGAATGCTAAAGGCCATTTTACAACTTAGTTTAATACTTTTTAGAAACCATCTCTCATTGTGTACGCAAACTGCACACGTATAGGCATACATGTAAGCCATGTACAAGTACAGGGTGGTCCAAAAACAGCACAAAGTTTGTGGCATTATAATTTTGCAACCGTACATCACAGAGACATGCGGTTTTGAGCAAAATGTTTTAAAAGAAATTTTTTACTTGACTAAAGTCAGTGTTTTAATGCAGCAATTAAATATTTTCTGGTTTTGCCGCTTGCAAGTGAACTATTGAAAAACAGAATTACCGTCAATGTACTTTGGTCCATAAAAACTTGCCACTATTATTTTATGAATAGCTCCGTGAAACATCGGCCGATTTCAATAATTTTTGGCAGGCGACATTAAGAAAAAACTTGTCGCAAAGGTTTGTAGTTTTGGCCACTTCACCTTAACGTTGTCGCTACTCTACTGTGTGAAATGCAGAAGTCGCAGTTTGGCCATTGATAACAATGAATTCCTAGCGGGTAGCGTATGCGTCGGCTCAGAAATTACTAACTGAATAGCGACAAACGCAATTGGCAATTATTATCACTCAAAAAGTCACACGTTTACATCCCATTGTCTTCATTTCAACACGTGCTCAAAATGTCCTTCTGCAGCACAAACGCAAGCGGTAGACGTTGGCACCATATGCCAACAAGTAACTGCATGACTCACGCGGCCCACTCGCTGTTAATGTGGGCTTATCATTTCAGTTTGTCGACTTACTATTTTAAAATAAAGATGAAGCAACAGATTTTCAATAATTTTGTTGTTACAGTAATTTTCTGAGCTGACGCATGCACTAACCCGTATGAATTCATTGTTGTCAATGGTCAAAATACGACTTCTGCATTTCACAAGGTAGTATAGCAACAATCTTAGAGCGAGGTGGCCAAAACTACAGATATTTGCGTCAAGTTTGTTTTCAATGTCGCAGGCCAAAAATTGTTAAAATCGGCCAGTGTTTCACGGAGCTATTGAAAAAAATAAAAGAGGCACGTTTTCATGGACCGCGGTGTCGAGGGTAATACTGTTTTTGCATAGTTTAATTGTCAGTGTCAATAGCAAAGAATATTTAACTGCTGTATTCAAATAATGACTTTTCTTTCGGAACATTTTGCTGAAAACCACATGACTCTTTGACGTACGGTTGCAAAATTATGGTGTCATTAACTTTGTGCCGTTTTTTGGACCATCCTGTACATGTAGGCCTACATGCGTTATGTTTTTACCAAAATATTATTTCGGACTGCCCACGTTATATTATACGGGTAGCTAAAGTCAAAAAATAAAAACGTTTGAAAAGTGCAAAAAAAAGTTTCAGCAATGTATTTCAGTTGCCTAATGATCTTTCTGCCGCGTCAGAACACTGAGGAAATGCGCTAAATAATTCAGGCTGAAACAGAAACAGCAGGAGTGTTTAGACACTTCAGAGATGTTAAACTAAGCATCAAGCGAAAATCTCGAGGCCAAAACCACGGCTATGAGGCCAAGCCAGGCCAAGGCCAGCATTTTGTCCTCGAGGCCTTCAGACTGATACCCCGTTTACACGATCGAGCAGACATCGAGCAAACATCAAGCAGGCCTGATGGAACCCGGCCCCCTGGCTCAAATGTAGGCCTAGGCTTAGCCCAGGGCTGATCACGTGTTACAACAATTACAACCCGCCCGTCCTCTTAATTAGCATGCTAATTACCATAGTTCGTCGAGCTAGCTGGATGAATGCTAGCAAACGCCGAGCAGACGTCGAGCAATTAGCACGTGTATTCTGAATACATTTGCTCGACGTTTGCTCGATGTTTGCTCGATCGTGTAAACAGGATATGACTGAGACTGACCTGCCGCTGAAGACGCACTGAATTGTATGCTGTTGACCGGTCAGTGCAGTGACCGTGTCCACCGGTCGGCTGATGAGTTGTGGCAATTCAGGTACCTGATGAACTACTGACCCCACAACTATGACAAACAGTACACAACAATTCATCACCTCATGTATTGTTTGCTTGAATTACACGTTGTTGAGCCATTAAATCCGCCTGAGCGGCCTGAGAAAACGTTTGCGGACTGTTAAGTAAAATCACAGAGATATGGTCTCGGTCAAGACGTCTCGAGACGTGTACTAACGTCTCATCTCGGTCTCGACTCGGACAAAACCTCAACGTCTCGGACTCGTCTCGGTCTCGGCCTAGTAGGTCTCGTCTCGTGTCTCGGACCATTGCATCTCATCGAGACGTTTTGTGCAGTCGCGCTGTCGTCACCCACAAAGATCTGAAATTGAAGTGTTTTGGGGTGACCTCACAAAAGTCGCTGTAGCTACTGTTTGCTTTGGCAGATTTAACTGAAATTTGGCATTTAATTCATTGCCAATCGGTGATGCATTGTTGATAGAGAATTTTTCCAGCATCAAAAGTTGTTTGTAAGAGTTACGCATATGTACAGTAACTTGTGTAACGCCATTTCGGTAACAAAGATATTTTGTTACCGATATTCAACAATTAATAATTCCGCTAAAAATAATATTTTTTAACAAAATTTGGCTGTCTCTTTAGCAATTTAATGTAAATAAGGTGTACGAAATTTTATTCAAATTCGTTCAGATTTGACATTTTTATTGTACGATGTTTAAGAGGTCAGTTTTTCCGGATACAGTGTAGACGCACAATATCACAAATAAAAAGCGATCACCCGTGGTGCGAGTTAGTTAATGCATATAAAATTCTGTCATTTCAATGAGTTTCATCATACGTTTTGAACAACGTCTCGGCGAGACTTTGAAGCTCCCGAGACTCTCGAAAGTCTTGGTAGCTTCAAGATTTCGGCCAACGTCTTGAAAGCTGCAAAGTCTCGTCTCAAACAAAATTTTAAAAGTCTCGGTCTGATGATCTCGGTCTCGGAGACATGGGTCTCGGGTCTCGTCTCGGTCTTGGCTCATACGGTCTCGTGCACATCTCTTCGATTAGGCGGCTTCTGAGATGTTTTTCTTCAACATTTCAAAAGGATCGGCTGTTCTGATAAACTTTGTAAATTTTGTTTCAGAGCAACAATTTGTTAAACTACTAGCGTCAAAAAGCTAGCGGACCGTCACCGTCAGTTTTATATAGGCCCTATGTGGATTGTGGCCTCGCTTTGTAACCACTGCATTATTTAACATTCCAGGTAAACCGATGCGCGACTCTTACTGTGGAGCTCATAACTGGTTATGGGTCAGCGAGAGTATACTCCTTCCCATCCCTATATTTCGAGTGTGGACTCTCGAGTCTCGACTTCTTGACGTATATGGGTATGATTTCCGGCCACGCCCTCACCTGTTAGACAGCAGTAATTCGATCAAGTCCTCCAGTTATTGCTGTCATGCAGGCGACTGTACGACTCCATATAAGTTGTCTGTAATACAACTGAATAAATAATTTACCCTGCACGTCAAGCTGGATTGGTTTGCTAAGCACGCTCTTATCAAGCAGCTGACTTGTGACGTGACAGACGTACAGACCACTGTCATCCACTCGCGTCTCAACGATCATCAAGCTTCCTAGACATACATCAGACACAGACAGCGGTTAGGCCTATAGACTACTCTAAAGTGCGCAAAACTAAAAATGACATCCTTTTTAACCTCGTCAATAGATTGTTATATAAACTACTAAACACCATACGTTTATACTGTTTCACGTATTCCTACGAAGAGGGGGCCCACAAACCGAAATGCCTAACATTTTCTGGCCACTGCGAGCTTGGGATTTTTTATGGCGTACTGTGACATTTAAAATAGCACTTGGTGTAGCATGACATTATCTAGCTTGAAAGGTTAGGTAAGCCGTATTGCAACATATGAAATTTGGGGCGTTACACTTGTAACGCTGAATTCACGGTACTATACTTGTACGTTAAAATGTCATGCCTCTCTCGTTCGTTTTTCACCAAGCAAAGTCTAATCAGGCCCTGATTTGCAAATAGTCGAATAGGGGCCTTATACCGTCCAAGGCAACAGCGACTCTGTTGTCTGGAATGACGCGGATTGGGTTATGATCATGTTCTGACGTCACTCTGCTCCAGTGAAAGTCCAGTTGGATTGCCGTGCTAGCGGAGCGGTACGGATACGGACAGTCCAATCTAGCCGCATTACCGACCATCACTGTATCCTTGCGCCTAGCCGCATCACGAGGAAACGCACGCAACTCTGCAATGACATAAGCCTGTGAAATTATTAAGGAACGTACAGTGCGAACGAACTAATCTGAACGAAAAATGAATTCAGCTGCTAGTTCGTTTGCTGTGTACAGTCTGCACGGTGTTTCATAAAACAACCCCTTTTTCTTCTTTCATAATTCACTCAAATGATAATCAATTTACATGAAATTTTTACCAGTTGTAACTAAAAAATACTAATTCAAAATATTTCAACAAGATATGACAGTTGATTAAATATTTTGCTAGTCGTGACGTAACGCTAACGTCATAATCTGTCACGGGTACAAGATTGCTAGTCTCAACTGGTGCTGTCAGTTGCTACCCTGCTTTGATGGTAAACTTATGAGAGATCCCTGGTTAATATCATTTATCTAAATTATTTCATTTTCTTTTTGGCTATTTTTCTTCTAAATCTACTAAATTATTCCATTTTAAGTTAATATACAAATACCAAATTTTCTATCTGGATTGCATAACGATAGTAGCGTGGCGCCACCTTGTGAATAATATAGACTTGTGTCGCAGCCCGAAATCGCCAAAAAATCCATAAAACCCCCTATTTTGGCGTTCAAGGTCATTCAAGGTCATTGAATTCGGCGCCAATCGAGAGCCAGTGTACGACTTCCTATTAGT
>Ga0209367_1014213_pt1 | contig 10119 bp, 12 predicted proteins | sample WorMetLIZISLAND2_FD_187412 | JGI IMG/M metagenome (GOLD analysis project Ga0209367, IMG submission 187412) | Marine gutless worms symbiont microbial communities from Max Planck institute for Marine Microbiology, Germany - Olavius geniculatus... ...
AAATCTATTAGCATGTCATCGAAAATCGAAATAATTATTTATTTACAGTAGTGATGGAACGAAAACTACAGTTTAGTTACTCGAATTCATTCGATTGTCAAATAACTGCAGTTTAACGGAATATTTCGATTTTTGCTTCACAAAATTTAGTAAATTAACATAAATTTACGTATGTGCGTTAATTTTTTTAAAAGTGCGTTAACTTTTTTAACGCGCGTTAATTTATTAACGCATTAACGTGTTAATTAACACGTCAATTGTGACAGCTCTAATTATCAATGATATCACTAATTGTTATTGTTATACCTCAATGAAAATACCTGCATGCGATTGGTCAAAATCGCGTCATGTGACGTTAACAAATATGCACTGTTGCCCACGTGGGCAACAGCAAAGTGAACTGTTGCCTGCACGGGCAACAGTGAGCCAGCAACATTGAAATCGCCAAATGATTTTTGTTCAAATGATTTTTTATTGAAATTTTTGGTTTTAGTTTTGAGGTGTAACAAAACAAATAGCAACTGGCGTCATCGATCGTCACTGAAATTTTTTTGCCGTAAATTCGTAAAATGTCGCAATCGATCTTCGACGCAAAATATTGCAAACCTCCGGCAAAAAAACTTCGGTGATGATCTCAACGTCAGTCACTATTTGTAAAGTACTGCATACTGGTTAATCTTGGCCTCCAAGTTGATGTCAACGTCAGACTTATCAAGCATCGCTTGATGATGCTGTTCGCCACTGCCTGATGCAGATGCTGGGACAGCTGTCTCAAAGAAAGCTTTCTTGAGCGGATCGCTGATGAAATCATAGCTGGCTAGATCGACAGCAGGCGTGCTAATATCAGTCAACACGCCTTGGGGCTCAGAGGTGCTGGTGCCTGCAACCGTTGCACAATACCCATACAATTCTACCATTGGCAACCGCACCTTTCCAGCGACTGCTGCATCGGTCTGGAACAGTCTGCCGGAATCGGTCCGGTCGTCTCCGTCGTTGCAAGTTTTCCGCAGCAGACTGAAAACCGAACTTTTTGCCTGGTCTTACAGTCATGACTAACAATGTCTCATTGCACTGACTACTATTACGTGACTTCACTGTTTAGGCTTATTGTTACGTGTCCTTGTATAGTCTTAGGACTTAACGCAATGCTAAAGTTAATTCGTCCTTCATCATCATCATCATCATCAATTACTCAATGCCAGGCCCGGTTAGTACTTGGATGAGCGACCATCTGGAGATAGGTCAACTGTATTGGTATAACGAGCCATCAGATCAACTCAGCCTAGCCATCCCTCCATAGGTAAATGCAAAAGACAAGGCATAAACAGATTTCTCGTGCGACACACTAGCCCAGTAATGGTCTCGCAGTGTAAACTCGTGGCAGGCTGAGCGCTAAAAACGGAAGATCAGCACTGTTCTATAAGCCTTGCAGCTAGAAAAAAACTTTGTGTTACGTTTACAACCAGCGGTAAGTAAGTAAGTAAGTAAGTAAAATGTAAATTTATATAGCGCATACTAGATAGGGCTGTGAGTCTAAAAAAATTGCCAGAAATTTCAACCATCGCCAGAATTTTTCAGCAGAATAGTAGGAAATTGTACAAAAAATTCCACCCAAATTTTTCCAAAAATTGCTCAGGAGAACATATGCACATTGGTATGGTTTAATAATGATACAAAAGTATTAACAGAACAGTAAACACAGCACGCCATCCACATTATGCATGGCAGCGGCAGATGTCAATGCTTCCACATAAGGACTGCACATGTAACCTATTAATATCAAAATTTTTCAATCTCATGTTATGTATGATATGCATAATCCATGGATCCATGCATATATGACGACAACCATAGATTTGCAATTGTGGTAGTAACTAATTTTTCTGGATACTTCCGGAAAATGCTGTGAAAATTCATGGTATTCCCCAGAAAAGCCACAAAACTAGCTGCGGATGAACGACTGGTGCGTGCTTATTCACTGCGCTGAATTCCAAAACTAATCTGACTGGTCGACAAATGAAACCAGCCACTAAGTAGGGATGTTGGTTATATGCGAATATGCGATTGCATATGCGATCGCATATTTCGCCAAAACCCACATATCGCATATTTTTCCACATATAATGGCATTTTCAAAATCGCATATGCGAAAATTATGCCGCATATGCAAAAATTTGCGCATCTGTCACATATTTCCGCACATGCGATCGCATTTTTCAGCATTTTCCTTGTTCAACGTTGTTTTAAGACTGCTAAATATTTTGGCGACAAACGATTACCGGTATTTACAATTAAAAGTTGAATAAATTAAGTCGCAAATGTCAAAACTATGCAGAATAGGCCTATTAATGATCATGATTATGATTCTCCATCACTCGAATTTGCGTATGCTGGAAATATGCGGAAAAATATGCCGCATGTGGCATATGCAGCATATATGTGCCGCATATTTTGCCAAATTAAGCATATTTTTCCACATATTTTGCCTCCAAAAGTTCCGCATATTTTAAGAAAATTCTCCGCCATAAACCAACATCCCTAACTAACTACGTACTGTGAATCAGAGCTAGGTAAAGGTAAAGTCCAGTACTTGCTACAGACAACTTCTTACTAAAGCTGTCAAAACATTAATTTTTTTGATGCATAAACGCACTACGTTAATTTTCTTAACGCATTAATTAACAGGTTATTAACGCACCCAGGCCCATCGAGTAGGAATATTGGAACTTCGGCTTCATGGAATTTAGTAAAATTTAGTAAATTAACATAAATTTACATATGTGCGTTAATTTTTTAACACGCATCAATTTATTAATGCATTAACACATTAATAAATGCATTAATTTGACAGCTCTAATTCTTACATGAGGACTCTAGACAAGAAGCGCTTTTACAATCTCGAAAGTGGTAGTTGATTGGTACAAGCTAATGACACCCCAGAGCACTATGCGGCCATCCATTGCCTGTGTCAGCAAACAATATCTGCGGTTTGCAGCCAGCAGACATGCCACTGCCGCAACCAGCCACACTAGGCCTTCACACTATAACCCGTATAAACTACTACTCATTTCTCCCGGAGGATAGGAGGCTGAGTTGGCCTGAGCACACAGTAGGTTAGCAACTTGATCACGGTTGCTTGCAAATGACTGGCAGTGAGAACTGCACTATAACCTGAAAGCTACGAGTCAAAACGAACAACTAGACCACTTGCACCAACACAGGCATGTAAACAACTTGGCCAGAGTTAGTACCTGTGGTCGGCTGAGTGACAGTGGGGAGGGGTAACGAATGCTGATGATCTGTGCTGTATGCCGTAGAACTCACAGCTGACGATGATGACAACGCCGGTACAAGGTAACTCTTGGGCGTACTGTACGTCACACAGAAGTGTGAGCGAATAATTTATATACAGGTTAACTAACTGTAAAAAGCTCAAACGTGTTTGACGCGCTAGTGGAACAAAAAGTAAAAGTGTTTTAGATGTCATGAAAAAAAGTGTTTGCTGCACTTAAAAATATTCGGACAGCATTCCAAGTATGTACACACCATACCAAGTTACCAGCAGTCAAGGTGTTAATGCAGCAATGGCACAATCTTTTTGAACTTTTGGCTAAATATGGTCTTGAAGTCAAAATGGGCTGGACTGATGCAAGATGTTATTACAAGAAAATTGAGCTTATGCTCACGAGATGCGCGAAAGCCTATAGCAATTCCGGTTCAGTAGTTTAGCTGAAAATTAGGATGTTCATGCTAAGTTAATATACAAATACCAAATTCTCTATCTGGATCACATAATGACAGTTCCATGGCGGCAGTGAGTAAGTGACTTGTGACTGTTTTCTTCACAATTTACCTACCCCAGAGGGATGAAAAGATGAAAAGCTGAGTTGAGTTGACCTGGGTGCTTGGTTATACCTGTCCACGCTTTCGACTGATATCGACACATCGTGACTGACCTTGACTGACAAACGGACAGCGACTGAGTAACCTGTGATTGTTTTCGTCATCAATTATGTTGAACGTGGAGTCCAACAGTTCGCTGATTACGGGCATCGTTGGCCTGTGAACCGTCACCAGCACGGGGTCTTCTTCAACGGTGCTTAAACACAGACAGAAAGACAGACCAACAAAGTGACAAAGCAATAGACAAAGAAAGAGACAATCAGATAGGCAAAGACTGTTAGTTTGCAGACGGTCAGTAATACCGATGGCTCCTATTGCACAGTTGAAATATGCAGTGACTGATAAACGAACGGACACTATAAAATTTACTACAACTCACAGATTCTCATAAGTGTGCAGTTGTAATTGGCATTCTGTCATAAATGGCTGATAGGCCCATAGCCTCGTACTGCAGCTGTGGCTAGAAATGCTGGGCGCCCGCCCGGCAACATGTGTGAATAGGAAACCAGAGACAAACAAAGAGACAGACAAGCCGGTAAGCAAAGAGTTCTACGGCTGCAATGCAAAGCCACAGCTCCAGTGAACACCGCATGCCCGTGTAAACCACACACAGTTGGGACACAGTCGACAGACAGTGCAGACACATAGCTAGCCACTGCCACGCTGCCTAATGCCTAAATGTAAGGCGTCTATAAGTTTGCACAAAGCAACATCGGTCTGGAACAGTCTGCCGGAGTCGATCCGGTCGTTTCCGTCGTTGCAAGTTTTCCGCAGCAGACTGAAAACCAAACTTTTTGCCCGGTCTTACAGTCCCGACTAACAACGTCTCATTGCACTGACTACTATTACGTGACTTCACTGTTTAGGCTTATCGTTACGTGTCCTTGTAGTCTTAGGACTTAACGCCAAGCTAAAGTTAATTCGTCCTTCATCATCATCATCATCATCATCAACATAATAGCCAGAGTGTACAAAAAAAGACTAACTGTTCAGATGCCATCGTACAAGCATCACTCTCGTCAGCACTGTCACGCGACCTGTGTCGGCGCCACTGAGCAACGCCACCACGTGACGTCACGTCCGCATCGACAGGTGCTTCCCGCAGCATAGTGGCGCCATCTAGTGAGCTGGCGGTCACCGTCGCTGACACCTGAGAGCAAGTATCAACATTTCCGACAAACATTCTATCAATATACATCATGTTTTGCAAAATGCTAGAATAAACACGTGCCCTTTTTACTACTTCCATAAATCAGTCAAATAACAATCGACCTGAAGAGAATTTATTGCACCTGCGACATTACTATAGCACGTTTTTATTATTTGTTTCATAACAAGCAGTGATTCTAATCACTGCTTGTCAATCAATTCTTTTCAAAATTAAATTAAAACATTATTATCATCTTGGACAGATGTAAATCTATGATGCCATTTATGATACAGGTAATATTAACATTTCATTTAAAGCAACTTCGCAAGTCACGATCAACATTCTGAATAGAATCGACTCAACCCAAAATAACACAATCAGACTGATTCACTCTATGGACTTAGGCAGCTACTGGCCTGTGCAGCGGGCGACGTCGCGGGTGACTGGTGTGTATTTGCCAGCAGGTTGAAGTAGTGCATTCGTCGAGCGCTAGATCTCATTCGACCGATAGCAACACCACTGCCCTCTGGAACGCTGGCTCCTACCGGCTGACGACTGTTCGACCTACCAACGCCAGCCAATGCAACGCTCCCACCATTCGCTGCTGTCAATGGAGTATCCTCGTCCTGTCACGCGTACAACAATGACCAAATTAATGCAACAAAACAAGGAATCGCCGATCAGAGCTGCCACCCCACCCGGTAAATGATAAACTAGAGAAAGCACTCGGAGAGCGCAGGTACCTCCGCCAAGGCAAAGCTATTCGCTAGGTGGCGTCACCATCTTCGCTTTGCCAGCGGTTCCCTTATGCCCCCTTTAACGCAATGGTAACGAAAATTTCAAAGTGATCCAGAATCCAGGATTCCTGCCGGATCACCCCCAAAATTTAATCACTTGCAGCTTATGCCATGCCCGACGTACCCTCAAAATTTCAGAAAAATCCGTCCATAACTTTTTGAGTTATCTTGCTAACACACAGACAAACAAACAAACAAACAAACAGACAAACAAAAACCGGCAAAAACATAACCGCCTTGGCGGAGGTAATAATGAACTGCAGGTTTTGGCCCACCCGCAAATCACCCGTTCAGCTGGAGTCGGGGACCCCCATCCGACGCAGTGTTACTAGACGCCAAAAGTGTACCGGGAAAAAATGGCATCTGAATCCGTCAAATGGTTTACGCAGGGGTATGAATGTGACCGACAGATGACAGATCACCCAAGCAAAAATGCACGATCCGGCAGAATTATCTGCGCAGCAAAAGTGCCTAATAATATAAAGGTATACATAATCTGGGGACATGGTAAGCAACAAACGCACAAAGAATAACAATGTAAAAGTCTGCAGAAAACCGAATATTAGTTTGGTTTCAAACTACCCGCAGTTTTCAACTCCATTCAGTTGGTTTTTCCATGGAATTTGCAAAACTACACCTACCCAATCGGCTGACCATGACAATTTGCAGTCAATAAATAAAGCGCAAACATTATATATATCTAAAGTGAAAAGCTAATACATTTGAAAGCTGTTCGACTTTTTGTTCACAAACAAATTAATGAAATCACCATGATCACCTGTTTCTGATTATGCATGTAATGGCATGTACAAATAGAAAGCAGTCATAGCCCGCAGGTACCTCCGCCAAGGCAAAGCTATTAGCCAGGTGGCGTCATCATCTTCGGTTTTGCAGCGGTTCGCTTATGCCCCCTTTAACGCCATGCTAACGAAAACTTCAAAGTGATCCAGAATCCAGGATGCCTGCCAGATCACCCGCAAAATTGAAGCACTAGTAGTTTATGCCATGCCCGACATACCCTCAAAATTTCAGAAAGATCCGTCCATAACTTTTTTAGTTATCTTGCTAACACACAAACAAACAAACAAACAGACAAACAAAAACCGGCAAAAACATAACCTCCTTGGCGAAGGTAACAAAGAAAATTACAATAATTTCATGGAGCTTTCACCTTTCGTGCAATCAGCAAGTAGTTTGCATTTTCCCTCAAAAATACTGCACAATTTGCACCTCTCCGTGTAAATTATGCAAAGCCCTCTTTATTCCCTATCTCGCCGAGGGGAGTAGGCTGAGTTACACAATGCAAGTGACTATACAGTACCATCAGATGTTCGGAGAGGAGGTCGCGTATCTGTTCCAATGAGAGAAGGCGCTGATCGGGGTTCCTGCTGAGTCCGTACGACAGGACGGTGTTGTAAGGGTCGGAAGCCACGCGCGGACTGCTCAGATCCAGTTCGTTGCCGACTCCTAGTATTTCGTGCTGGATCTCGGCTGCCGTCAGCCCGGCCCACGGCACCATTTCTGCTCACAGACGCAATGGCAGTTTGCGTAAGTAAGTAAATGATTTATAAAGCGCCAAAGTCTCAGAAAGAATCAGGGCGCATAGGATGATGGACGCTAGATGGCAGAAAAGGCTGACTGAAAGTAGTGAGTCTTTAAGTGACATCTGAATGTTAGAGCGTGGCCACAAAGTAGGCAAAAAATTCATTCCCCGAGTTTTCCCGAGCCATAAGCTCACTTTTTCGTAGAATACTGCAACAAAAAATAATCGTAATAATGGTAATTCCGAAGGAGTGTCGCAAGCTCCCCGGTGGCGTCTGAGGTGGAGCCCCGGCTGCACATGAATTCTAGAGCACTTTTGCCCCCCCCTCCGCCCAAAACAGCATCTGGTGACACCATTTTGTTTGTTACAATTTTTCCCTGAGGTTGAATGGAATTCCCCGAGAATGCCCCTAGTTTTCCAGGTTCACAGAATTCCCCGAGTATTCCGGATTTTACACGTTTGTGGCGCCACCCTGGTGTTCCGTATACTTCTATAGTTCACTGTATATAACAAAAATGAGGTAGTAAACAGAAACAAGTCCAAAGTAATTAGGTAAGAGGAGAAATCACAGTCACCAATCCACACAACTGCTCATTTTCATTCACCAGGTGGCAGCACGCAATCTGCAATGGTATGAGCCCATTTTACAATAACTTAGTCAAATTGACAATGAATTTACGAAATGAATTGACAAAATTTCTAGCAACTGTAATTGAATGAATACTAATTTGAAATATCTGAACAGAATATGGCCGTTAGATGAATATTCTTTGCCAGCTGTGATGAAACTGTGACGTTATATGCAAGAAAAGTGCAACTGAGCTATAATGGTGTATTTACAAGACCATTTTTAGCAGTTATAACTAAAAAATACTAATTATCTGTCCCACTGATATAGCGTAGCATGGGACAGATTATAAAATCGCTTTTGTCATTCTATCTGTCCATCTGTAAACACTCCTACAGCCGCAATTTTGATTTGATCGTGTTGAAATTTTGCACACTGATTCGAGGCCCAAAAAGTAAGATCGAGTTTGTTTGGGATAAAAATCTGATAACTCCTTCCCCTATTCTACCCCAATTTTAAAAAACATTTGCATTACGGCCTACGGGGACTTCAAAGTGGTATAACTCGGTCTAAGTGAAAGATAATTGCGCGCTGTGTTTACCTACCTACCCCCTATTTTTGGGGTCGGGCAATCTAACAGTGCCATTTAAATTTACCCCCTAATGACCCTGTTGCCATAGCAGCCATTCAAAAGTTGCATAATTTTGCATTACAGCCAATGGAGATTTCACATCGGTATAACTCGGTCTTGGTAAAAGATAATTGCAAGCTGTTTGCACCTACCCCCTATTTTCGGGCCCGGGCTATCCTATGGTGTCATTTAAATTTTTCCCCTGCCAACCCCTGTTGCCATGGTAACAAATTATGGGAAAAAACCAACTACAACGTGGCCCTTGTGAAAGATAATTGCGCCCTGTTTGCACCTACCTCCCCCCCTTATACGCAGCTGCTAGGCTATATAGCGTGGCAATGGGACAGATACCTCGTTCCACAGAACGCATTTCTAGTTTGAAACGTCTGAACAAAATGTGGCTGTTAAGTAAATAGAATGAGAATGCAAGAGAAGTAACTGAAGACTACCGTGCAGTATTTCCCAGACAATGACACTATAGCTGTAAAGATCCGAGCGGTCCGTTGGCTGCTGGCCATTGAGCACTTCTGGAGACAGCCAGTTGTAGATGGCATTACGATAAGTGTTGTCCAACACGCGGCTAGGACCGACCACGGTACTGGAGTCCACAGACACACTGAAAAAACACAAAACAACTAGAAATTTGAGGCAAAGCCCAACATGAGTCCACCCAACTGGGGGGAAATTACAGGGGGTGAAATTCCCCTGATGGCAAAGTCATGTGGCTTGGTCAACATGCATGCATGGAACTTCTTCGTTAACAGGCCAAAGCCCAACGTGAGTCCACCCGGCGCCCTAAGTCCGATTGGGGGAAAATTACAGGGGTGGGGGAGTGAAATTCCCCCGACGGCAAAGTCATGTGGCTTGAACTCAAATGCAGAACGCGCAATTACGACTAACGTTAGGTCAACATGCATGCATGTATTTTTTTTTGTTAGCGGGCCAAAGTTTAACTAATTTTTTTTGTTCAACAGGGGATGAATCGCCTTTAATAGAGAACCTTCATTCTCTAGTGCGTGTAAAAATTTGCGGGCGCAGCACCCCCTAGGGGTCGAAATATGGTCTCCTGAAAAAGTCGATTCGGGTGGGTACGATTTCAAAACTAAATCTCCGTGATTAGTGGACCAAAGTTCACTTAAATTTTTTCACCGAACGCAAAAAGGAATCGTGGTAGAAAATGTCCTTGTCAGATTTTGAATACGTTCATCTGTTTCGGAGATATTGGCCATCAAATTTTGAAGTCATCCGAATCGGGCCAAACTTTGCATGTTATTGGCCTATAATTTTTTTTGGGAAGAGCCCCCAAAATTTTGGACCGGCATTATAAAATGTAGCCTAGGTCTGATCACCGTGCCAAATTTTGCGCCGATCAGCCAATGCATCTCGAAGATCTCCCAACTGAAATTTTTAAAAATAAACTAGAACTTTGAGGCAAAGCCCAATGTGAGTTGCCCAGCGCCCTAAGTCCGATTGGGGAGAAAATTTAGGGTAAAAGGGTAAAATTCCCCACGTAGCAAAGTCAGGTGG
>Ga0209367_1014214_pt1 | contig 10119 bp, 6 predicted proteins | sample WorMetLIZISLAND2_FD_187412 | JGI IMG/M metagenome (GOLD analysis project Ga0209367, IMG submission 187412) | Marine gutless worms symbiont microbial communities from Max Planck institute for Marine Microbiology, Germany - Olavius geniculatus... ...
TTTGGTTGGGGGGATGCTTGCATTTGCGTCCCCCCAACCAAAATTTTTGGGGGGACGCGTCCCCCCCGTCCCCCCTATAATCGCCGCCCCTGGTCAGTTGAGTCTGAGGAAAATAATAAAAATTCTGACCAGATGTCACATTGTAAATGCTAAAATGCACTAAGTTCGATTTCGGCTGGGCTCCGCCCCAGGCTCCGCTGGGGGAGCTCACATCGCTCCCCCAGACACTAGCTGCATTTGAAGGGTCCTACTTTTAACATGAGGAAGAAGAGGGGAAGGAGAAAAGGGAGACGGGAGGAAAGAAAAAAAGCAAGGGGAAAGAAAAAAGAGAAAAGGAGGGAAAGGGGGAAAAGGCCCAAAAGGGAGAAAAAGGTCAATTCCCAAGCAAAATTTTTGGCTACGGCCTAGCCTAATTTTAAAGTTTTGGTGCCACGCCACCCTTGTTTGCCCTTATATTGTGAGGGATCCCTGGTTAATATCATTCATCTAAATTATTTCATTTTCTTTTCGGTCATTTTTCTTCTAAATCTACTAAATTGTTCCATTTTATCGGGTTAGTGTTATCGTACAATTTTTTCCAAATTTTTCTTGCTCCGGTTTTATAAATCGTCAGTTAACAAACCGTAAGTTGCGCTTTTAAATTGCCCTGTAAATTCGGACCGGGTCGATGAAACGTTCTAGGGACTTTACTGTTTTGTCGCTACTAACACCGAATACGGGATGGTCGGTTGAAGTTGGTTCGCCGACCTTCCCTTCGGTACCGCTGACCCTCCCCTTTTTCCTTCGCGTTTACCTCAAATCTATGGCGGTCGGCCGAAGTAGATTCGCCACCAAATGTCATATTTCAAACGTTAAAATACACCAAATTCGATTTCCCGCTAGGTGAGCTTACAGCGCTCCCGAAACACCTAGCTGGATTAAGAGTAGGAGGAGAGGGAGGGCATCCGAGTTGGGGGAAGGTTGCCTCCTGGTGCTGAGGGGGATGGACGCCCCTGGTAAAAATTACTTGCAAGAAAATATTAAATTATTTTATTACAGCCGTCAGACGATTATTTTGGCTCGCGTGCTGCAAGTTATAAAGCCTTTAAATTCAGCCAGCGTGTCTGTGCTGTCTGAGGCTGCGTGTTCGTGCATCTCTGCCGTCTGTTGTCCACTAGCTGTAGTCCTACGGTGTTTATCGCTTTGTGTTGCGGGTTGAGAGCACGTCGCCTACCGGCTTGTTAATCGCAATTTCAGTGCCGTGGAAACGTTTTATGGGAGCAATATCAAATTAGGCCTAGTTCTGTTATGCGCGGAAACTAAAATTTAAAGCGCAAGTAGAATAGACCTTACGCTATTAGTGTAGGCCTATTATGCAACGAAAGTTTGATTTCGGGAGTTTCACTGTGACGGAGTTCTGAGTTTAGCAAATATCAGGTATGCTCGAATCGCATACGATTTCGTTTTACCTATTTTTTCCAGTTTATCGCACACTGTAGGCTGAGCCACTGAGACAGCCTAAAGGCTCGTGCAAAGGAAACTGAATGAAACTGAAATCTCAATTCAGTTCAGTTGCGTTAAAGGGTTTACGAAGCGGCAAAACAGAACTAAATTTAAAAAGCCAGTTTAGTGGCGTTGTACGCGAAGACCGTGCAATACAAAACAAACGAACTGGCAGTTAGTTCATTTATAGGGTGTTTACACGATCCAGCAAACGTCCAGCATTTGCACATGTCTTTTGAATACATTTGCTGGAAGTTTGCTGGACGTTTGCTAGATCGTGTAAACACCCCATTAAGCTCAGTTCACCTCCGTCACTTTGTACACGGCTAAATTTGTAAATTATCGCAAGAGCACGATATATATTATTGAAGTCTAGGCGTAGCCTATGAGCATTATTGGCAAGAAAGAAAAAGATAATTCCAGATATGCACGTGTCGAAAATATTGTAGCCTGTTATTTTTCTGCCTGAAGTATCACGTGACAGCGACGCTGCGTTCCGATTGGCTGGCTCACTCGTGCATGATGACGCAACGGCAAATTCACCGTCCGGTCCGGCCGAACGCGGCGAGCACACGACGAGCAGTTCCGGTGTTTAGTGGGAGCAGGGACCCAACGACGACGCAATTTGCCACCATTAACGACGCTAACATTTCCGGTCGTGCGAATCGCCGCGACCGCCCCCGATTACATAGGCCTGCGCCGCAACGATTTCGAGCCACCACATCGTTGGATCTTAATACACGAATGACGAATGACGAGCAATGATATTGGCAACAAGACGCGTGCTTCGGGTGTGGCGGGATTTGAGACCACACACGTCGTAAATCGTGACTAGCTAGCCGTGCCACGTGACTTTGTTATATACGAAGAACGCGACACAAGACTAGGCTAATAATAAACGCACTTATACCTTCATTACAAGTATCGGATGTCGTAATCTCGAGTCTACAGCTTTGGCATTCTAAACAGACTCCCGAGTAGCGGCTAAGGCGATACCCATACTGTAAGTCTAGAAGAAAACTGAACCAACAAGAAATTTGAGCTAATGCTCACGAGACGCGCCAAAGCCTATAGCAGTTACGGTTCAGTAGTTTAGCTAAAAATTGGGGTGTTCACACTATGTTAATATATCTCTATCTGGATCGCATAACGATAGTTTCGTGGCGCCACCTTGTGAATGATATAGACAGGTGTCGCAGCCCGAAATCGCCAAAAAATCCATAAAATCCCTATTTTGGCGTTAAAGATCATTCAAAGTCATTGAATTCGGCGCCAATCGAAAACTTTCTATTAGTGATTAGTAACCTAGCTAGGCCATATCTCGCATCGTTACTGAGATACAGCGACTTATTGGCCAAAAATCGCAAATTTTGCCCACCCCCTATCATTAAGCGCCCTCTTTCGGAGTGACCCCTTCGAATTTATGGAAAAAATTTTACGGTTCCTGAAACTAGAGTTTTCCAGGCAGCCGACTGTGAAGATTTGGTGATTCTAGCTTGCACCGCTTTCGACTGGTCTACCCGTGTGACAGACAGACAGACGGACAGACAGTCGGACGGACAGAATTGCAATGGCTAAGACGCGCTAAAAGCAGTATCTGCTTTCGCGTGTAAAAATCATTACACACTTTTGATAATATAATCTTTAACTGATTAGATAGCTGACTAATATCAATAATGTACGTTAGGCCTAATATTTTATTTTTGTTGATTTAGCCTATGTGGCTCGCTTTTTCGTCCACCACTCTATTCATGGCTAATAAAGATTCTTATACCTATATATTGGAGCATTAGGACAACGGTTTGTCGATGTCATTACGACCATACGACGAAGATGGTTTAGTCATGGTTTACATTTTCCGTATATGCGGTTAATTCTTTCGTTCTCGTAAATAACCGCAGATGGCCCATTTAAAGGTTTAACCCCAATACCGGCAGTAGGCCCTATCGGAAACAGACGTCGAGCAGAAAGTAAGTAAGTAAGTAAGTAAGCATAGTGTGATCGTAGAAAAGATCATGTGATTTCGTCGTTGCTGTAGTGTAGTGTGTAAATATTATACACGGCGCAGCAGGATTAGCCACCACACCTGAGCTGCGTGCGACCCATACCGTGCGACACGGTACTACCGGAAACAAGTCAGTTTAGCCGCGCTATTAATCATTTTTCTTGGCGGCCGGCGCGCTCAGAGGCGGCTAATGCCGGCACAACGACAACGACGACTTTTATCGTCCCTATGTATTCATCCGCCGCCCACCGACCGCAGTACCGCCGCGGCGCGATCAGTCCATTTGAGCGGCGGCAATAAAATCGCCAAGGACAGCATCGTGGGCGATAACTATACCTCATTCATATCGGGGGCACCGAGCTTTTTAGAATAATTATCTGAAGTGCACAAGGACTGAGATCCGAAAAGCCAAAAATTGAGGAATTTGAGGGTAAGTTATTTTCAGCTTTTTTTCTTGCCAGCTAGGGGGCTGGAAAAGTGGTACTAACTCAAACTCATCTTTGAGGTTAAAGGGCCCAGAAAATGCATTGGTGAAGGCAAAACCACTCCACAAATAGGCCTATATGCGTTCAGAACTGCACAGAATCGTTCAAAACAACATTGCATATTATTCTTGTGGAGATGAGCAAAGCACAGTAAAAAGAGGTGATAAAAACTGCTTAATTGTCTCGCACTGAAAATGTCAGCGAAACTGTCCACTTTAATGAAAATTTCTTGTCGCTACATTCGCTGGTAGAAAGCAAGCAAAAGAAATCAGCAAAAGTCTAAAACAATGAAAACATCGTCAAAATAAAACGCTTTTCTTTAAGCACGTGTTCGGCGAACGAATAGCAGGGGGGAAAGCACTCAGCGAAAGCACGTAGCTATAATTTTTTGTCGAAATGTATGATTTAATCTCGTAAGCAGTCATTACGCCCGTCCTTATGTTATTGTTCTTCATGTTTGATGTGCCTATACAGACCATGGGTTTAAGTAATTATGAGGATAAAATATGGCTGCAGCAAGTGTGCGTCTTCGTCGTTATAAATTTTATTGCTGCAGACTTTGTTATAGTGAATTGTTTTAATTTATTGAGCAAATAGAATGGCCGATTGATATACAGGAAGAACGGTGTGAACTACACTGATGCTCTGTACACAATCTAGCACCCTCTACGGTTGACACCCCAATATTTACAACGCTTTGTTTCACCGTCCCTCGTTGCCCGGAAGATCCGGGCATTCGTCTAGATTTCGACACGCTGCCGCTGGTCTGAGTCTGCTATTACAGCAGCTGGGCCTATAGGCCTACCTACCATAACGACTGTGTGCAGCAACAGTACGGCCGCGTAATTCCACAACTCCCATAACTTGCACGCGGTCGGCGGACCTACAAAACTTTGCTCCGTTACTCCAGTCCTCTGTTTCATATCGGGCTTCTTGTCAAAAGATCTGTCGTCATTTTATTTCGTTCTGCCCTGCATCTATATGTGACATTTTGCACGGGTTACAAACTTTGAGTAGGAAATACTGAGTAGGCCATAAAGTGAGGAAACTTTGTTTTACGGCTAGTAACGTTAGAAATGTTTATTAGATGAATTAATACATACATACATAGAAATTTTTTAAGTGGCTTAATGTTCCGGAAAACTGCTAAAAAAACTGTGAAAACTTGATGTAAAAGCTAGGGAAAATGTTTAGTTGCGATGAAAGGAAAATTTAAACGAATGTGACTTTGAACGGTTGCAGAAAACAGGCAGTGTGTGATCAGATGTGACGTCGTGCGGCAGAGTGTTCCAGATCGACTGTCGTCGACCGGAAAGGCACGGTCGCCCATGGTTACCAGTGGCGTTGGTCTGACAGTCAGTAGAGCCGACGATGACGAGCGAAGGCGTCGGCGGCTGGTGACGGCGACGCGACGTATGTCGTCGGCTAGGTAGCGTAGCGCCAGACCATGTAAACACCGGAAGATGAGAACGGAGAGTAATTGAAGTCGACACGCTCTCTGGACCATAGCCAATGAAGCTCCTGCAGAAGAGGTGTGACGTGTTAGCACCAACTTTTCCGATAGATCGTTTTTTATGAATTAGTGTCACTACATTCTTAACATTGACTTTTAATTTTTATTTGAAACAATATTGGAAAATAAAGTGGCACTGTCTAGCGAATGGCACTAGTCCTGACAAGTGTCTGTAGCAGTATGTTGTCTTCCACTTCTGCCAACTGAGCTGAAGATCAATGCGCAGAACAGACAACCGCGAAATGTCCGTTTGTCTTGCAACTTTGTGCAGATTTTTGTACGTGTGCTGAACACTTTCATGACTGCAGATGAGCTTTTTTGTAAGTTCGATGTTTTCCGAAATTCCGACGTGTGCATAATGTTACGCCTACTTAGGCTACTTACGTACTTACTTGCAGAACACAGCTGTCAGTAAATCCGCTCCGCCGTGAATCTAGAAGCTGTTCAAGTTCTGTGGATGTCGAGTCCTCGAGCGGATTGGTCCGCAGACCGCGCGGTAAATTGCTCTGCGCGTGCACGTGCTGACTTCCGGTCGCCATTAAGCACGTGACCACTATAGACGTCGTCGTCGCCCGTGATGACTGATTCATATACCACGACTCTGTCTCTCTAACGGTCTCTCTGTATGTGACGCTGATCCTATGTGCGCTTGGTAGGCCTACGTGTTTGGACTTACCAACCAATGTCTTCACACAATCGACAGAAGCTCTCGATTATATCCATACTGCGCGTCTTCTACAATACGGGGTGCGACCAAATAAAACGACGTTTACAACTGCAACGTGACTTCGCAGTAAAGCCCGAACATTATTGCACAAGATCGTGAGTAAGAAAACTTGAAAGGCGCCACTAAACAGTTAGTCACTCACAATGCGTCGAGAACTGACCATCCGAACAAAATGTTTTTTTTTCTCGGACGAACAGTTGAACTGGAAGTGAGTGAGTGAGTGAGTGAGCAGGGTTTAACGTCCCACCCGACACAACATAGGTCATTTCACCTTTACAGAAAGTTTAACCTTTGTGAAACACAAAACACAAAAAACGACCTAAACCTAAAATTGTAAGAAACTGTCGATTATAATTGTGCACATGTAATGATAATGGCAGTTCTAATAATCTTTCCTGTTATCTTCCAGACAGTCATCAATCTCCTAATGCTGTCTATTGGAGGACTAGTTGCAGTAGGCCTACCTATACAGTTGTGTCTGCAGCAGCAAACCACCCATCAGCTGTCTCTGTAGGCCTAGGCCTACTAGCTATAGGTCCTTGTCCGATTATGTCGCATACAAGCTGTCGTAAATAACTATGTTGCTTTTCCCCAAAGCTTTCTTCATTTTTCCCACTTGTCAATCAAGGAGTCAGTTGCAGTCGTTTCGAGAGAAAGGGCTGCCGTCACTTTGCCGAAGAAAGACTCAAGCTCAATGACGTCAACACATTGCACTCCGTAAGCTACGGCCCACCGGCGGCCAATGATCTAATGCCATAGTTGGAGAATATTTGAAGGCATGTATTTATATAGGCCTACAATTGCGAATTTGTCACGAGACAAATTAAACTGTAGACAAACTGACCAGTCGAGCCTAACTTAAGAATGTCACGTATTTTTCGAACTTGCCCAGCCATGCAACGTAGGCTACTGCTAGTGGTCGCCATCTAGTGATTCGCTGTAAAACGACGAAGTTGCTTCTAGGGCCTAAGATTCCGTGAGCAAATTATAAAGTACTTTTGCATGTTACTTAGCCATGCCACCATTTCCCATATTAAACATGAACTGTCGTTTAGTTAGTTGTAACTATAGTAATAATCCTTTTTCTGTTTTCCAATCCAATATGCACTTGCGTATGGTGCTACATTTTTTTGACGCTCTACATCAGCTATGCTGTAGCCCAGGCGTTTATGGCACAGATGTCGTCCGTCATCGGTCTGTCCGTCACGGATGTATTACGACTAAACGGGGCGAGATAGGGCCAAAGTTGCTAGCAATCATTAATAGGAAATCGCATAAGCCATTTCAGATGAGATGAAAATTATCGACCTTATAGATGACCTTGAAAAGTCAGTACTGCAACAGAAACTGTATAGTCTGTAGCACGTCTTCCCTAGCGACAGCTGGGTTTTTTGTTTTAAGTAAATATGACTGCTTGATTTATTGATTAATTAGGACTAAAATTTGGCGTCTATCGGGCCGATCGATCGAGCCTAGGGTACCATATGTCGTCTTTCTGTCATATGTCTGTCAATATGTAACACATGTACTGTGACTAAACCGTACGCCGTAGCAGATTAGCGACGGTATCGTTGGATAGAGAGATGACTATTTTTATAGGCTGTTAATGGTAAGCATGCCTCTATCTACAGCGGTTTGGCCGCAATTTTAAATGCAAAGTTTTTGTCTGCAGCCATCACCCAAGCGCGCCAAATTACCGTATCGTGTCCTAGCGTTGATTGTAGCTTCGATATAGCAGCGTCACCATAGCGTGCAAGCCTACGGGACTGCAGTCATTCTGGGCAATCGCTTTCTTTTCATGACCGGAAGTCGGACGCTGGCCTTCGGATATAAGCGGGTACGGTCGGCCCACTCTAGCAACAGCTGGATTTCCTGTTCTCGATAAGCTACGTCAATCATGACAAAAACGTACAATGTGCTATGTAATTTTATTGAACGTGTATATAGGCTACGGGATACAAATGCATCATCGTGACGACGTAAACAGCTAGGTCACGTGGACTGTCACGTGGTGGAGGTGGTGAATACACACTGGCAGACGTCCTCCACACAGCGCGGGGTCCAAGGCCCGGCACGACAGTAGCACATGGCGTGAATCTCCCCACGACACCTGCCCCCAGGTCGACACTTGGCCTTACATCGACCCGACGTGGCGACTGGCGGCACATCACACCATAGCAGACCAGTCGGACTACACTGAGCGTCCGTCGTGCATTTGACGTCTGCGGGACTTGGCTCGTACGCGTAGTTCTTGCCGATCAGCGTGTCGTTCAGCCCGTCAGCATTGCGGTAGGGGAACGGACGCATTCTGTCGCCTGGCCGGTGTTGGTAGGGAATATTAAAGTTGCTCGGATAGCGCCAGCGATTGGCCGGCAGCCGAGCCTTCAGCCAATCAACCAACCAACCAATCAATCAATCAATCACTCAGTAGTTCATTTCAGACAAAACAAGATACATAATAAAAGATTTATAGAGTGTTCACGCAATCCAGCAAACGTCCAGCATTAGCATGTGTATTTTGAATACATTTTCTGAAAGTTTGCTAAACGCCTGCTGGATCGTGTGAACACGCCATTAGAGTAAAGCACAAACAGACAGAAACACGCATGGAACAGTAAACACAAATGTTAATAAAAAAACAGAGAGAAATACTCGTAAAACTCGTTACAATATGCATGGCTTTCCACGAACAACTAAGATGTTTTGTGAACCGGTAATACAACTTTTCTCATAAGCTACGGCAGGCCTATACCGTTCTGTAGGCTACTGTTATCAGTGTGGAACGAAGAAAGAAGTTCAAACCACATAGCTGTAACAATGTCTGTGCGCTGATATCCAAAACAATCTAGCACATTTCATCGGTTTGACTACATATTACCGCTTCTTTGTACCTTCAAGTCATCGACGAGCTTGTCGACGAAGGTATGGTGACACCAGAAAATAGGATCAACCGGTGCACAAGGCAGAGCGGCCATGTGCCCTCCGATAAACATGTGAGGGTTTCCGTGGTCTGTCTCAAAGTCGCTGAAGTCGTACGGCTGACACATGACATCATAAGACTCGCAGTCGAGCACCTTCTGGATCATGTGATTTGTGTATTGCAATCCGCTCCAGCATGACTCCCGGTCAACAAACCTGCAGCGCGTTACCGGGACATTGTAAACTACATCGTAGTCAATAAAAACGTGCCACCTTTATTTTTTGAATAGCTTCGTGAAACATTGGCCGATGTTGATCAAATTTCGGCGTGCGACATTGGGAAGAAACTTGTCGCAAACGACTGTAGTTTTGGTCACCTCACTTTAATACTGTCGCTACGTTACCGTGCGAAATGCAGAAGTCGTAGTTTGGCCGTTCACAGCAATGAATTCATACAGATGCGTTGGCTCAGAACTGATCAAATAAATAGCGACAAACACATTGGCAATTATTCTCTCAAAAAGTCACGCATGTCACATCACATCATCTTCATTACAGCATGTGCTCAAAATGTTCCCCTCCGTGCAGCACGAGTAGGAGTTGATGCCACTCGCCAACAGTACGTTCAATAACTGCGTGACTCAGAGCTGCCCACTCGCTGTTGATGCATCATTTCAGTTCGTCGACGTATGATCTTAAAATAAAGACAAAGTAACAGATTTTTACCTCCGCCAAGGAGGTTATGTTTTTGCCAGACTTTGTTTGTCTGTTTGTCTGTGTGTCAGCAAGATAACTCAAAAAGTTATGAACAGATCTTTCTGAAATTTTGAGGGTATGTCGGGAATGGCACATACTACCAGCGGTTCAATTTTGGGGGTGATCCGGAAGGAATCCTGGATTCTGGATCACTTTGAAATTTTCGTTACCATTGCTTTCAATGGGGCATAAGGGAAACCGCTGCAAAACCGAAGATGGTGCTGCCACCTAG
>Ga0209367_1014215_pt1 | contig 10119 bp, 7 predicted proteins | sample WorMetLIZISLAND2_FD_187412 | JGI IMG/M metagenome (GOLD analysis project Ga0209367, IMG submission 187412) | Marine gutless worms symbiont microbial communities from Max Planck institute for Marine Microbiology, Germany - Olavius geniculatus... ...
TTCTAATTCTATGCTACCTATGACGTCAGTTATTGTTGATTATACGTTTAAAAATGTGTTTCTAACTTTCTATATTAGACAGGCAGGGTCCCTCAAACGTCGCGAGGCCTGTGACAACTTATCCCCCTATTCTCCCTCTCGACGGGACTGGGTGCGTTAATTTACGCGCTAATTAATGCATTAAAAAATTAACGCACTGCGTTAATGCATTAAAAAAAATTAACGCCTTGACAGCTCTAAAAATAACCCGTCAGAGAATCATTATGGTATATTTTGCGATAATTCGATATTGATAGAGGTACTTTTTGTATCATGATAACTTTTGTGATTTTGTTCACTGAACACATATAAATGGCAGTAACGTGTACCATGACTGATAACAATACGCTGTAATAATGCGGAATGTGTAATATAGTATTTTTGTAAATCATACTTTGATTTGATATAATGTCTTATTTTCAGTCTTTACAAGTTTGTCAACACACTGAACGTATAAAATGTCAAACAATTGAAATGAGTAATTAATACAATACATTGTACCAGTGGCAATATGGTGAAGAAAGTAAGGCTGGGCAAGAGGTTGCGATTTGTTGACACGCTGTGAATTAACGACAAAATTCCGACACAGTTGCAAATTTCTAACAGAGGAGATTATAGATGCGCAAAATTTCACTTTAGTGGTTTTTAGCCCCCAATTTTTTTTGGGGGGGGGATTGCCTCCCTGCCACCCATCGATGATGCCACTGCATAGTAAATTATAACAGACTCTCAAGTATGCTGTCCCCATTGAGTAATACCATATAATTTCAATTAATTTGTACCCATTCTCAATACTAGCAGACATAATATTACAACAATATCACACCACAATACATCGTCCTGTGAGATATTATGTAGTGTCAGCAGTGATAACTAATCTGGCGCAATGCAGACCATTGTTTTGCTCGCAGCAAATATCTTGCAACAGTCACGGACAGTAATTATACGGATGATCCATGAGTTCAAGGGCTTCTATGTACCTTGGAGCAAGTTTCTAAATTCCTCCACCTTTCCCTCTTCTCACCCATTTTCTTTTGCTTACATACCAGTGTGGTTCACCCAAACCTTTTTACCCCATTTCTTATCTAAATGCAGCAAGGGATCTGATGAACACTATAAGCTCTTGTGGGCTGTCCAACCGTCGACTATGAGACATTCCGAGGCTGAAAGAAAGCATTTGAAAGCAAGCCAGAGAGAAAGTTGATACAAATTTCTCCGGAAGAGATGAAAATCCTTTGCCCCAAATTTTTACGATGGATCGTTTGCAGGGATGGCGGGAGCCACAGTGAAGCCAGGGGAAAACATTCTTGCAGAGCCTCTCTGGGGAAATTTTTCAAAATTGTGCTTCTTGAAAAAGCGCATTCTGGTGTACTTTTTTGAGTGATGGCAGGGCCCCCCAAACGTCATGGGGCCTGGGGAAATCTCCCCCTTTCCCTTCTCGACGGGCCTGACTACTCTTTGCTCCCAGGTTTATATAGTGCGATGTTGGATCAGGCTGGCAGCAAGTCCCTGGTACCAGCAGCTGTGTACAGCCAGCACTGATCGCTAGGCAGAAGTACCACAGTGTAGAGATTGTCTCCATTGTCGCTGTAGCCGTGCTCACGCTGTGCCCATGACACCGGGGAGTCAGCAAAGCCATGCACTGTGAGGCTGATCCACGCCATCTGCTCTGACTTCACCAACTCCCTACACGTCAGCATTGCAATACCATCATGCAAAGCTGGTCTCTTCCCATTAATGCCTACCGTGAAATCGTCATCCTTAATTTTATCAGCCAGTCTATGTTGCCTTGATACATTAGTAGTGTTTGCAAACTAGGGATCCTGAATCCGGGATCCCGGCAGTTTTCACCAATCCCGAATCCTGGTGGGATTTCAGGATTACAAAAAATTGTTAAAATAGTACTTTTGCAGGCCTGAATAATACAAATAATTTTAGCCATCTATTAAATAAAATATTTCATAGGCTTTTTGCTATACACTCTAATTTTGACAGTTAGTCACAATCTCTATTCTCTACATTTTGGATAGACCCATACCTTCCATACGGGCCTATACTTCATCCTATGCATAAAACAAGTCTATAAAAGATACTAAAATAACGACTAATCTGTAAGCCTAATCCTGAAACAGGATCCCAGGATTACATATTTCTCAATCTCAGAACCCGACTGCAATCAATATACATTGGTCAACAATACAGCATTAGGCAGATTTGAGCTTTACAACTTCTGATGATGGGTGGTGGTCCCACAGGTGGTCAGAGGGCTCTATTGGCTGGATGCATGTTTATAACAAAGTGCAAATTGTGCATAAAAATACATTATTTCAACATAAAAACTTTCTGGGGAGCTGACAGGCAACAGCCCTCGGCGCCTTAATCCCATGTCTCGACACTTTGGTGTCTCCCTCCCCATTACACAATTCTGAATCTGCCACTGCTGATAACTAATTCTAGATCACCAACTAGAAATGGCAAGCCAAGTAATGCATGCCACAGGACAAAATGTATTAATCAGGTGATGCTGACCTTCAAATAATGTAACATTCTTAAAACTTTGTAATATCTTGGCATGTTTCAATAACGACAACAGAGTTGTAAGTACATTACACAATAATCGTTGAAAGCAGTGACAAAAAGCATGGGATAAAAAATTGTGAAGTAGAACTCTGTGACATGTACACTATTAAGAGGCATGAAATACTAAAATATCCTTCTACTATGTTAGACATATTATTCATATACATTTAAAGTGCTTTGGCGATTTGGCAAAATTAAGCACAACTGGCTTGTGAAAAATCTGGCTCCTACAATTCCAAACAAGAAAAGCCCAGCTAACGCAAAGGGGAACGTGCAACAGCGGTGCATGCTTGAAAACTCAGAAAAACAAAATCTAAGTTCATCTATCCTAGCAATGATGTTTCTTTAACAGTCGCCAGAGGGCGCCAGATGACCGGCAACTAATTATCTATAGTGTTTTACTTGTACTCGCCAGAGGGTGTGACCTCGCAAATTTTCACTACCCCTCTGTCATTTAGCGCCCTCGCTCATTGTAACCCCTTTCAAATTTATTAAAAAGCTTTATGAATTGTGAAACTAAAGTCTTTCAGGCAGCTGATGGTGAAGATTTGAAGATCCTAGCTCGCACCATTTTTCACTGATCCACCTGTGTGAGGGACAGACAGACAGAATTGCGATGGCTAAGATGCACTACAGCAGTAGCTGCTGTTGCGCGTAAAGAGTGTTAGTCTAGCCTGGCTTAACTAGAGAAAAGCAGACCAGTTAAATAAAAGCTGAAAATATTTATGCAAGTAACACGGATTTCTTCGAATAAACTTGTAGGTTGACAAAGTACCTCAAAACAATATAAATGCACCAAACTACAAGCTTTGTTTACTGATTTGTTACTTCTTGCTGGAATGTCAGTAAGACAGTAAACACACGCTTACAGTGTGACCTTTTGCTCTACGACAAGGAATCAGTTTAGCTAATTAATTACACGCAATACTGTTATATCATATAAATATACCGAAGCCTTATGCTCTGCAACAATTATGCACAAGAGAAAATGTAAAACAGAAAAAATACCCACTGAAGATCACTCAAGGCGTCTAAGAGACGTTCCGGTGCACAAAAACCTGAGAGACTGGCCATTTGGACTGCACTTTCAGCATTTGGCTCTGGACAGTGATATGTACTGATGTAGCTGTCTTCACCGATGACATCACTAATACACCACAGCATACACTGAACTACTGACTTAGTATTAAGCAAATACAGACAAGAAACCCAGCTGTCGCTAGGATAGCTGACCGTACTGGTTGACAGTGACTGTCAGGGTCATCCAAGGTCGATGATTTTCATTTCATCTGAAAGGCCTATGCCATTTCCTATTAGCAATTAATAGTAATCTAGGCCCTCTCGCACTGTTTAGCCACAATAGTGCATATTGACAGTTAAATCCAGTTTACATCAAAACAAACAGTGAAAGCTTACATGCCTGTAAGCAACGACAAGGACCAATGTTTATACATGATTGTAACACACTCACCATCCGCAGGCAACAAATCCAAGCCATTCAAAGAACTCGTGCATGCAGCAGGACTCTGTGGATGTGATCTGAGGCACTAGCATGTGACGCAGTTTAGGCCTCTTCATTCGATGGACACCTGCTATGCATGTGAACCCACTGGAACTAAAGTATGCTCCTATGGAGCTTGGACAGATATCAATGTCTAAAATGCAAACACAGATAAACTTTGGACATCTTCACATCTGCTGTTTAGTTCCATAAATCTCCAATGTTGCTAGATTGAAACAACTATAAAGCACCTAATCTACCCTGATTGACATTCACATAAAACAAACAGCAAATCAGTTTACGGCTTCATTCAAAGACAAGCTTGTAAGTGCTTTCACTATCAGTCTTGGTTCTCTAACAATCTTCTGCATCAAGGACTTCACTGTCTTAAATGCAGATTCTACAAATCTCTTAGTAGTCTTTGTCAACAAATCTTTATTAGCTTAATTACTCTATCATACAACAAATGGAAATCTGAAATACACAAAGAGAACAGGACTAACAAGTCTGTTTGCCTGTCTCTTTACATATTCTTTGCAATGCCATCTGAGTGGTAAATAAATGTATATACTGATTACCATATGGAACCCAGGCAATGATGAAATCAAACACCAGGTTTAATCTTCCAGTAAAGCACCACTCCACCCTCTTGTAATATTTTTTGCCAGGATGAAAATGTGAACTGACAAGATCAACGTTGACAACATATCGACTTCTCTGTTTCTGACTGAACGCTGATGGCTTGCCTTCCAAGCCGAGCTGCATATAAATATCTTTGTTCATGTTTAGAACCAGTTTTCCTTTACACACATATACAAACAAAACAACTATGCTAGTGCTATTAGTCTACTACAACACCAGTACGACTACTAAAGTCAATGTACATTTTATCATCTGTACATCTGCTGCAATAGCCATTTTATTCGAATGTTGTTGTTGTTGTTATTTTCTTCTGGTGCTCGATCAAGGATCATATGCGACCGGCCTTGGTGAGGTCAGAATCCCTCAGGTAACAGGAAGCTACTTTGGGTTCATTGAACAGAAAAGTGATGGGATCATCCTCATCGAAACGGTGGCTGCGTGCATCTTCCAATATCGGACATTCAGTCATTAAGTGTACCAGCATCTCCTCTGCCTGACCACATCGCTGACATGAGGTTGGCTCAGGCTGGTCTTGATTCCTCGTTATTCTGTTGCGGTACCATGCCAACTCTGGCATGTGTCCTCCTGTATGGAGGTGTGAAAGCAGAGTCTGTTGTGCAGGTATAAAGTCCTTTTCTTGGTCTCTGTTCAATCCAGTAACAGTGCTCTAGTCAATTGGGATACATATGACCTGAAAAGTGATCACTAATTATGCTGTCTGATATTTAACATTAAATTTAACCAAATTCTGGCTAAATGTCATTGTTTATTGACTGTCATAACTCATGTTCTTTCAGTGCACTGGCACTGCTGCATATGGGAAAGAAAGAGAGAGAATTTTTTGAGGCTTTCGTCGAATAAGGGGACAGGCAGATCATACAGTGCTCCAAAAATCCCCCAAAGTTAATTTTTTGGACTAGGCTGATGATCTCCAGGGCGTAACTACAAAATGAACAAAAAAACCAAATAGTATCACCAACAACAACAACAGCAGTAGCAACCAGTGAGAAAAACCAAACTGCATTTTTTTCCCTGTTAGATTATTATCACCCATTCTCTCACTTTACTGTTTTTTTATTTTGTTCACTTTTCATTCTTTGTTGGATAACAGTAACTTTCATCTTGGTTAAGAAATTCAGCCTGTGTATTGTGTAATGCACCTACCTGGAGGACATAGCGCCACGGAAACATCTGATGTGTCAATGTGTCCATCACAGCTTATCATGTACATCTGGCCTGCAATATAATAAAAAGCAAATACACAATAAGAATGGAAGCTGTCAAAACGTTCTAGTCAAATTAATTTAACTGATGCGGTTCACATTTTTCTGGTCATAGTTAACCCACTCCTGTACCAATCGAAAGCTCTTAGCAACATGCTAACGTGGATATAATAAGAGAAAATAGCGTTCAAACATGTTAAAAAATATATCTACAGTAAACAGTCCTAACTACTGAGAGTCCAACAGTAATTTTTATGAAGCAACACCACAGTTGGTACAGCCTTGAAGATACAGGTGTAACAAGATAAGCAAATGTTAATCTTAGTTAATATAAAGTAAGAACCACAGTGATAGTTTTACCTTCTGACCACTGCTATGGATGCCAAGGTATTCTAGGAAAAGTTGCCACAGTATACGAGAGTCATTCCAAAAGTTTCCAGCCTCGACATATTAAAAATAATATTTTCTACAATCTATACATCAGTAAAACGTACATCCTTTACGAACTCTAATATTAGAGTCCGTTGCGGATAGGATGTCATTGTAATTCATGTCGTTACATAGCTCGAAACTGAGACGATTTGGAGCGATAATGCAAACAGTATAGAATCAGGCTCACTGTTGCATGACGATTTTCCAGTCTGTAGCTAGGTTTACCAAAGTGGAGCCCGTGGCATCTGATTTTGTGAAAGCCCTAACAAATACATTTGTGAATTTTTTATTTGCATATGTGAATCTACAATAGCCTACATTTCACTAGCTGCAAATAAGAGCAGTTGAGTCAACTATGACTTCATGCAAATACGAAAGGCATTCAAAAAGTTATGAGTTTCAACATATTGGACAAAAATTTTTTATTGTCTATATATCAGTAAAAGGTACCTAACTAGTGTATTCATGTGAGCAGATTGTGGAAGTAACGTCATTGTAATTTATGATGTCATAGAGCATTAAGCTGAAACGATTTGGTGCGCTAACACAAGCAGCATTTGAATCCGGCTGAATGTTGCATGAAACTCTTTTTAGCCTGTAGCTGCATTTACCAAAGTACGGCTCATTGGCATCTGACATCTACGTTTATGAATTTCTCATTTGGGTCTGTGAATATACTATATTCTAATCTGGGGTAGTCACAAATCAAAGCACTTTAGCCAAAATACGACACAATGCCAATATGTGATGCTATCAGAAAAATTTTATTAAAAATTTAACTGTTAATTATATCAGTTGTGTTAACAAAAGGCCAATCAGAATTTGTGACTAGTTACATGGGTCCCTGATGGGCAGGGGGCTGGAGGGGCCTGGGAGAAGCCCTGCACAATTTCCCCAAATTTCAGCACTGCAGTCCAGTCCAAAGTCTACAGTTACCCAGCTGGCTGTTCATGACTATGATTTTGTACAACAAGACCACTCTGCATACAGCAACGACCTTATCCCCAGTGACTATTATATGTTTTTGAAATCTGAAATCTGATAATGATGGCATCCGCTTTCCATGATGATGAATCACTCAAGCCTCTTTCGTTGACACTGGAAATCGGTTCTATTCAATGCTCTGTGACATCATTAATTACAATGATGTCATATCCGCAACTGACTCATTAGAAATTGTAAAGAATGTACGTTTCACTGATGTACAGATTGTAGAAAATATTGTTGTCTAATATGTTGAGGCCAGAAACTTTTGAAATGACCCTCATACTGTTGTCCATAGCTAATGTTACTAAACTAAAAAATATGACAGATGTTTCAGCACATAATAATACATTATAGAAATATAAATTTTGAAAAATACAAATGGTAAAAGAAGAGTTTCAACAACCTCGTTTGACGAAAGCCTCAATAAATTCAACAGTAATCAGTTTTGTCAGAGGTAATTTTGAGACAGTGTAGTACTGCTGTTGGGATACTCTATTCATAATTTCTTCAACATGCTTTGTACCAGATGAAGTTGGTGCAATCACTGTCATCTATAATCAAAGAACATGTGTACCAATGACCACAAACTACCATACTACACACAGTTTCACTCTGAAGTCCATTAGTTTTTTTCAGGCAACATACATACATACATCCATTTTCTTAGCACGACTGACCTCTGCCTAAGTCTAACTGATCAATTTTCTACTATTCCTCCAGGTTAGACCAGCCCTCAAAACAATTTATCAGCATGACCACTTTACAGACCAAATGAAATTCCCTCACTTTTCCAGTAGGTCAGGCAAAGAATCATTGATATGCTGTTTCATGCTATGGTCAACAGTCGTTGCTTCACATTAATCAAAACAACCAGGTAGCCCATGTGCTTTTGGGATTTATCACTCAATAAAGTGGTTGTCACTGTAACAGCTGCAGAATCACACATGTGTAGTGAGTAAAAAAATTTTTGAAAGAAAATGTAAAATAAAAACTGTGATGTGCAAAAATGCCCAAAGTTTATACTTTCATTAACTTTTTTGTGTTTGACTTTTCCCCGACTTTTGACATTTTTCCTGACTTTCCCTGACCACTTTGAAATTCCCTGACTTTTCCAAGTTTTCCAGATGAGTAGTCACACTGATTTTTGAAAGTTGTAGTGACAGTTACTTTTACAGAGAGATGGCAAATGTTTTTCCCCTCACCTAACCAACAGTGTCAAACCATGAGCATCACAAAACACCACACCAACCACACTGGTCACACTGGCAACAAATATATGACCAATCAGATTGCTAAAACCAACACTAACACTAACCCTTACCCTATCGACTAGCCTCCTTACCCTAACCACGAGCCTTAGCCCTAATATTGGTACTAGATCTGGTGCGATTGATAGGCTGGTGCGGTGTTTCATGACACCAGCAAAGTACTGATGGCTGTGAAAACTGAAAAAATGTTCAGATAAAATGGCTAAAAAACAAAGACAACTTGGCATTAGAAGCATCTGTTGCAAAGTGGTTCTACCAGTGCAAAGAAAATTAATTTCCACAGCGCTGTTGAAAGTCGAATGTGACAATGCACTGCTAGCTACTTGCAGTAAAGTCTCTTAGCTAACTCCAGCACTAATAACTCTGGGACTTGAGCTGGGTTTTGGCCTACTTCTAACATTTTAGGTGTCAAATTAAATAGTCTATGCTGGAGCATAAAAACAAATTTACTAGTATCAATACAACGAAACAAATCTTTCAAATTTTTCATTTGCCGTGCCGTCAGCAGAAATTAAAACTATTAGCTAAAACTATTAAAACTATTAAAAGTATTATTATCATTAGCATATTTATAATATATTTATCTATGGGACACCTAACATTTTAGGTCATCCTAAACACAGCTTTGGTGGAATCAATGCTGTATTATCTCTCAAAGACAATTTGGCATCAAATTTAATTAATTAATTATTTAATTTATTTAAGTCATTTTGCCTCTGTATCTATGACTCGGCGTTATGGAAATATTTTTCCACTGGTATTCATAATAAACTTAGGTCTGCATATAATTAATGTATAAAGAAAATGTTTAACTACACTCGGCGCTAAACAGTGTTCTAGGTCGAGTAATAAGAATGTTCAGTGGTTCTCAACCATGCATGTGTATTAGTGTTTTTTTTCTTTTATCATTTTTATTGTACATTTATAGTTGTGTAGTTCTATGAACCTTGTATGTCTGAACTAAACTGGATTGATTGATTGACTGATTGATATACAAGTCGAACGGCGTACACTGTGGTTGAAATGATGTTCCAGAACGATTTTGTTATATTTATCTCGCAAATTGTATGTCGTTTCCGACTGTTCGACTGCCAGTTTCTGTATCGGACACTTAAACTGAACTGCCATTTCAAATTACCAGCTACACGAACATTTTCACTTCCAAAACCAGTGCAAACCGAAAGTAAATAAATCAGCATGCACAAAGAATATTAATGCAACAAATTTTTATTAGGGATGAGTCAATATCGGAATTTTAACTTCGACATAATATCGATATTACTTTGCCAGTCTACGGACCTACAGAAGTGTATGCGTAAATGTAGATAAAGTTTACGGAGAAAAGCCTCCATACAATACAATACAATACAATGGAAAATTTGCACTCAAAAACTGACAAACACACTGTCAGTTTAATCTAGCACATAAACTAAAAAGAACTGAAATG
>Ga0209367_1014216_pt1 | contig 10119 bp, 5 predicted proteins | sample WorMetLIZISLAND2_FD_187412 | JGI IMG/M metagenome (GOLD analysis project Ga0209367, IMG submission 187412) | Marine gutless worms symbiont microbial communities from Max Planck institute for Marine Microbiology, Germany - Olavius geniculatus... ...
TTCGTCATTCTATCACTCTGTGTCCTAGCAAAATGATTTCTGCTGTTTTGGATGTGTGACTTGGTCGCCCTTACACAGTAATGTAAACTGGTAAGTTTTTTATATTTAATCTCCAGTGAAAATGTCCTCGTCCTTTTCACGTGTTGGAACATTTTTATTTTAAACTTGTTTAAAACTTGTTTGGCTATTATTTGCGGAAATTGACAAATTTCCGCTCCAAAAAACCTACACGTGGTGGAGAATAATTGTAGCGTTTATTTTTCACGGTTCCTACTTCTAATAATCTACGTAAAACTGGTGTCCAGTAGCAAACGGGTGATTTCAGTCAGAAAAGCAGATACGCACTAATAACCGTAATATCGTTTTACTAATGGTAAACTGATCTCTATTTCTTATCCCTATAGTATACAAAGGATTAAACAGTAAGCACGCACTTGAAAATTTTTTAGCAATTAATTCAAGACTTTTATTAAGAGGTGCCACCTGGCGAATATAGCTTAGCTTACCGACCGATTTAGACGCTCGGTGTTATCCTCCGTCCGTATGGTCGAGGCGCTATTTTCCGTCCGCAGAGACGTAGGCGTGATAAACTAAGCCAATGTGTGCATCTCTATTTATCACACCTCACACGATAGTGTGAGTGTTGTAACGACGACCTTCAAAGTCTATGGGAAAAGGCAAACTTTGACCTTCAGCCAACCAAAAACCCCTTAACCGATCGTCACCAACTTTGAATGGCGTGATTATGTCGTGGACACATACCACCAAAAAATTGGGCTCAATCCGACCAGGGGTTTTTGCTTTCCATATAGGTGAAATATACACCTCTCCTGTTCGAAATTTACTAGGCCTACACTTTTTGGTTTTTTACGCGCGAAAGCAGAAAGCTTCGCGCGACTTAGCCATCGTCTGGGCGTCTGTCTGTCAGTCCGTCTGTCCGTCTGTCTGTCACACTCGTAATCTCTATCAAAACGGTGCAAGCTAGGATCACGAAATCTTCACTGTGGGCTGCCCCAAGGTCTCTAGTTTATCGTGACAAAATTTCGTGCCACTGGGTGCAGGGGTTCCCCTCGAACGAGGGCGTCAAAGAGGGGTATCCCCCTAAAAAGAAGTCATTTTGCCGTTATTGGCTCGAATAATGTGAAAACGGTTGCAGATAGGTACATACATGCCGCTTATCATAACAAGCACTGGTGACAGGCTTTTTAGATTTATCAACATCAATTATCTTGAACGCCCTTGAACCCCTCAAAAAGAGGTTTTAGTGAATTTTTCGCAATTTTTTGATGCAGCGCACATTTCAACACTGAATTGCGACGAGACGGCTGGAGATAGACCAAGACAACCTGCGAACAAAATTTTCAGCATTTAACGTAGATTTTAGCAGTTCAAGTCCCGACACCCTAGGTTCAAGGAGGCCGGCGCAGGCGGGCGTCAAAGACAGCTACTCCCCCTAAAAAGTGGTTATTTTACCGCAATTATCTCGTGTAGTGTGAAAACGGTTGCTGCTTATCATAACAAGCACTGGTGACAGGCTTTTTGGATTTAACAATTGATGACCTTGAATGACCTTAAATCTTCCCAAAAGGGGTTTTTAGTGAATTTTTCGCAATTTTTTGATGCAGCGCACATTTCAATACTGAATTGCGACGAAATGGCTGGAGATAGACTAAGACAACCTGCGTATGAAATTTTCAGCATTAAACGTAGATTTCAGCAGTCTAAGTCCCGTTCCCCTACGTTCACGGAGCCCGGCGCAGGCGGGCGTCAAAGACGGCTGCCTCTCCTAGAAAGTGGTTATTTTACCGCAATTATCTGGTGTAGCGTGAAACGATTGCAAATAGGTACAGACACATGGGCGTTGGAAGTGTTCGAAAGTTGGGGGAGCAAGCAGTGGCCGGGGCCATGGCGAGCGCGTGGAGCGCGAGCCTGTAACGGGGGTCTGGGGGCGGAGCCCCCAGCAGGGTCCAGGGGCAGAGCCCCTGGTGGGGGGTCAGGGGGACGAAGCCCCCCTGAAGCTGAAAGCTTTTTGGTTCTTGAACGTCCCATGGAGCGGCAAAACTCTAAGATGTCTAAGTCGATTCGACTCGGTCTAACATCGCAGTGCAGAAGGCTCAAACTTTTGCGGGAGCAAGAGCTATGGCCTGCTCTCCCGTGCCAAAAGTTGGGGGAGCAGCTGCTCCCTCTGCTCCCCCTGTTCCAACGCCCATGTACAGACATGCTGTTTATTATTAATTTTTGCGATCTTCTGCTGCAGCACAAAATCCAAGAATGAACTGCGACGAAAAGGCTGGAGACAGACTGACTGTTTGCGAAGAGGAACTGCTATAGGCTTTCGTGCATCTCGTGAGCATTAGCTCAAATTTCTTGTTGAACTCGCTTACAGGCGAGTCCGTTGGACCAATTTTTACGCTTAACACGTCAAATGACTCGGTTCTGCGCAAGGAAGTTGTTACAAAATAAAAATTTAATTTTTGATTTATTTATTCGAAAAATTCAAAAAAAATTACAATATAAAAATTCTTTAAACTGTCATAACTTCCGTTGTGTGCAAGATAGAGTCATAATTTTTGGTTCTAGGATATGGTTTTCGGGGTCGGCCTATTAATTAACGGTGACATTTATATTTACCCCCGGTTGACCCCCGTTGCCATGGCAACGAAATTTGGGACAAAATTGGCTATAACTCGGCTTGCGTGAGAGATTTTTGGGAGATTTTTGCGTCTATAGGGGGATTATGGGTCTATGGGATTATGGGTTTATAGGGGAATTATGGATTATGCATTTTCCCCCAACCGACCCCCGTTGCCATAGCAACGAAATTCGAAACAAAATTGGCTATAACTTGGTTTGGCCGTTTAGATAAGAGATTTTAACGAGATTTTGCGCCTATAGGAGGGTTTTCGGGGATGGGCCATCGAATGCTGCCAATCGCATTTTCCCCTGACCGACCCCCGTTGCCATGGCAATGAAATTTGGGACAAAATTGGCTCTAACTCGGCTTGTGTAAGAAATTTTTGCGCCTGTAGGGAGGTTTTTGTTCATGGGCCATCGAATGCTGCCAATCGTATCTTCCCCCGATCGACCCCCGTTGCCATGACAACGAAATTCGGGACAAAATTGGCTATAACTCGGATTGTGTAAGAGATATCTGCGTGATTTTTCGCATCTGTGGGGGAGTTTTCAGAAATGGGCCATCAAATGCTGCTAACTGAATTTTACCCCTACCAACCCTTGTTGCCATGGCAACAAAATTTAAGACAAAATGGGCTATACCTCGGCTTGCGCAACAAATATCACCTTTGCATCTGAAGAAGATGCAGGTTAAGGGTTTGGCAATTAGATGACGTCAGTCGAAGTCCACCATAGCCAACCTTGATTTCCAGGTATAACGAGAAGCAGCATAGTAGGAGCAGCAGCAGTAGTAGACACATCCAACGTTCTGTACCCGATCGGAGGTATACTGCTTTGCCTTAAAAAGGTAAAAGGTAAAGATAGGGATCATGCTATAGCGCTTTTTACATGCGTTGGGCTCATTCCCCGACTTTTGGCAATAGAACAGCAAATATATATGTAAAAAACTTATCAGTTTACAATAATTGTATGTAAGGACGATGTGATGATATCAGTCCTCTAAAACAGCAAAAATCATTTGGGTAACCTTAGATGGGGCTACGCATATGGCGTCCTTACAAGCTGACTTTAGTTGGTAATCACTAATATAGTCTAAAGCCTTCTTCATTTGATGTTATTTGTCATATTAGGCCTACTTGCCCAATGGTTACCGATTTGGCCAAACTGCCCAAAATGTGCACCGTAAAACAACAGATAGGCCTAAGCGTATAATATAAGCTTAACTAATGCAAAAGTCTGCGTAATGACGATATGGTGATCTCATATAGCTGCTTTCACTTTGGACCAAAATACTATAGGCTTGCTGCATCGGATGGTCATTGCCATAATAGGCTACTCAGGCTAAAATTGAGTGCACTAACAGCAAATGTAGGGCAAAGACGACAGCCGGATCATTCATGCATGCAGTTAGGGCCTATAAATGGCAAGCACACGGATAAGTTCACGTTTTATTAGACGTCAACAATGTACAATCAGTTTATTATCCGGCCATCCATCTGTGCATTCTACACGCGTTCATATCTCAAGCAAGGCAAAAAAAATCCAATTTTGATGTAAATGTTTTCCAAGGTACAGTAGCTGCTACAGCATCTGTCAGCTTTAAAGTGTCTGATGTCAGGGTTAGGGTTGTGCTGTGCAGTTGGACAGTTTGTATGCATAGGCTTATGAGTGCGCGGTTAGCTGAATATTGTGTCGGCACAGGGTCATATTTTCGCTTTCTTGTTAGGCCTACTATTAGCTAAGCCACAGGCTAACAGAAACATTTTTGGCTGCTACGCTAATCAGTAGACATTGGGCAAGTAGGCCTAATACGACAAATAACATCAAATGAAGCAGGCTTTAGACTATATTAGTGATTAACAACTAAAGTCAGCTTGTAAGGACGCCATATGCATAGCCCCATCTAAGGTAACCCAAATGATTTTTGCTGTTTTAGAGGACTGATATCATCACATCATCCTTAGACACAATTATTGTTAACTGGTAAGTTTTTTTTACATATATCTACTTTATAATGCGTTCTTCTTGCTGACATGACTTTGGTCGAAAATTTAGCAGTTAAAATTTTATCAATGGTGCATGATAGTTCGTTAGATTCCGCAGCTTTATAACCATATATCGATTGTTTGAATTGAACTGAAGTTGTTTGCGGTGTAGCTCTGCAACAGGACGCAGTCTCTGATAGCGTTCCAGTGGGACTCGGTGATGCGTGCGGAGTACATTCTGCTGATAGAGCCGAGCTCTGGTGAACTGGCCGCGTTCACTCAACTGTGCTGCGAGCTCTGCATCAACGCCACTAGACCGGGTAATCACAGAAACCAGTGGCGCCCATCCGTCTTCAGTACATTGGGGGAAGTTGTTGCGGTGGGGAATGGCAGGGGGTATTTCTTCCCCTATCGACCAAATCCAAGGGGTGTAAATTTGGTGCATTTTGGTGTCACAGAACGCGTACTTTTGGTGGAACGATAGCGTAGCAAGCAAGCGAGAATATTTGTTGGTCTTTTTCTGCTTTTCCGTATTCTTGGTCTTTTTCTGCTTTTCCTGGCGTGATTTTCAGTGACAGGATACCTTGGCCGCACTACAAAATATGTCGATATATTTAGGGAATTGGGGACCCGCCTCCCTGGCCCCCATCTACGCCCCTGAAAGAAGATTGAAATGGTTATAAGATGTGCACAACTCTTCGTGGAAACCCAACTCACAGCTACGGAGCATCACCTGCTGCATGGCATGACTCAGTGTCATCTGCCAGTGCTGCCACCCGACAGATGAACGCGCCTCGCCTTGACCCCGGCCATGGAGGCCGCCGATACTCAATTTACCTACCGCGGAGGGATGGAAGGCTGAGTTGACCTGAGTGGTTGGTTACCTACCGAGATAGTTGTTTACTTGTTCACAAACCGATGCAGTCACTCATTAAAGTCTGATTTTTAAATAAGTATTTTCAATTATTTTTTATATATTACTATTCTTGAAACTAATATTGGACGTCCATGGATGGAAAAATTTGAAGCTATTGTTTGTTATCCAAGACTTTTTCGTTATAGTTGAATTAATTTTTATCATGTGTGCATGCGTATATTCTGGTGACCTTGAAAGCCTGCTGTGCCGGATTTTGTTGGGTATAACTTTCACATGAAGAATTTTGCTGTCCAAGCTGTCGTAATGTTTATGTTTTTATGTTTGGCTACCTTATGGTGAGCAAAGTTACAAAGATGTAAAATTTTATAAGGTTATAACGGTGCAGGAAAGATCGACGAAGACTTGTTGTGTCATCTGGGTCAAGTCGACGAAACTGTGTCAGTTCACGTGAGCGCTGAGGTCAAGACGCGTCAACTCGTGGTCGATCAGGCAGAACTTGACTTCGGGTTGATCCGGTACGGCGACGCGGCTACCAGGACTCTGACGCTGCGTAATCCCAGGCGCAGTTCCGTCGACTGGAACATTGGACTGTCTCCATCCGTCACCTGTGATGAGGTCGTTCCAGACGAGTTCCAGTTCTGCCCGTCGTCCGGTATGTATACAGACGGTTTTCACTGCCGTGGCGTGGCCAGAAATGTGAATTGGGGCCTCCTGTCCTTTGCTTTCTCTTTCCCTTTCTTTTTCCCTTTGTTACTTTTTCCCTCCCTTCCCTTTATCCCTCTTCCTCTTTTATACTTTCTCTTAGAAGCAGGACCCTTAAAATCCAGCTATGGAGTCTGCGGGAACACTGAGTGGGAGTCTCGGGCGGAGTACCAGCCAAAATCAGATTTGGTCGCCTGGGCTTCCCGCCCCCTCCTCCTTTGTTTACGTTACTGTTTCACTGCAGATACTTAAGTAAGTGAGTATGTAAACAAAGGTGACCTTGAAAGCCAGCTGTGCCGGCTTTTGTTGGGTACAACTTTCACACGAAGAATTTTGCTGTCCAAGCTGTCTTAATGTTAATGTTTTTTATGTAGGCCTAGTAGACTTTGCTATAGTAAGTAAGTAAGTAAGTAAGTAAATGATTAATAAAGCGCCAGAGTCTCAGAAAGAATCAAGGTGCATAGGATGATGGATGCTAGGTGGCAGAAAAGGCTGACTGAAAGTAGTGGGTCTTTAAGTGACGTCTGAAGGTAGCCAAAGTTTGACATTGACGAATTTGAGGAGATAAGGAGTTCCAAATTCTCGGAGCAGAGACACGAAAAGAACGAGAACCAAAGGATAAGTTATGCTGTGGAATTGCAAGTAACTGACTGGTAGAAGAGCGCGTGGATACTGAGGGTTTATGATATTGCAGAAGATCAGTAAGGTAAGGTGGGTGGCCAGTGTGCAGTGTCTTATAAGTTCAGGTTGCGAGTTTAAATCTTACTCGCCATTCAATAGGTAGCCAGTGGAGTTGTTTAGTTTAGTCGTTGAAGAACGATAGGCCTGCTGCATTACGACTCGATAGTCCTATCCCTTTAGAACTGTTGCTCAGAGGTGCTGTCATCTGCAACAAGATGCGATTCATTTTAACCTGAACGTTCTTAGTGCTCGCTTGAAACTATAATATAACGGTTATGTGGTAAATCAACTCTTACTGACTTAATCTGTTGCATTTTGCTAAGTTGCACTCGCCGTCGACTTCTAAAACGCGAGCTGGTCGTGATCCGTGAGTTTTGTCCGTAAGGAGAGATAAAACTAAGAAGGAAGAGATGAGTAAGTTTTTAACTGAGAATGTTGTTCCCGTCTCAGATAACTGCAGGTTTTACGCAGTTCAGGTTGTTTTTTATTCTAATCAGGAACTAACGCCTGTCTGAACATTCCCTGAACGTTGATTTTATTTTCGTTTCCAGGAGTAGTCTGGTCGCTGGGCGAGTGCGTCGTGGAAGTGACCCTACGCCCGGAGAAGTGTCGATCTCTGGACACTGTCCTTGAGGTAGTGTCAGGGGATGGAGACAAGACGGTCATCTGCACCACGGCCATCGTTCATCACCCCCAGGTCTGCGTTGTTATTGCATCTATAGTCAGGCCGGTCGAGAGGGGGGGGGTAGAGGGTAAGTTACTCCGGGGCCCCGCTGTTGCTCAAACACCATTTGAATTTGGATATTTAGTCGGCAGGGCCCCCAAACTGGGGCATCGCACCGACGGGCTGTGGTGTGTGAACAACTTGCCCAAGGTTGTTACTTGAGAGTGCAGTGGTTAGGGATCGAACCCCCGACCTCGCGGTCATTAGGTCCAACACGCTAACCACTAGACTACCAAGCTACACTGACTACCGGGCCACACCAGAATGCGCCTTTTCAGAAAGAGATTAAGGCCCCAGAACTGCCTCGCGAGAATGTTTCCCTGGGCCCCGCTGTGGCTGTTGATTGATGGTGAGGATTAAATGTGTTATTTCATTTTCAAAATCTTTTTCAGACTATTTCCTATACTGGGAGTCATCTAACGTTCATGCCTAGTAGTCGTTACTGTTAGTGACGTCATTGCAAAAACCTTGATTGATTGCTTGCATCTACGTTGTGGGTTAAAAAAGTACAGTAGGCGAGAGGTGTGGCAGAAAGTTACAAATTTTTGACAGACAGCTGCAAAATTCCAACGTAGGAGATTATGGGTGCTCAACATTTTAATTTTGTCTCTACATTCTATCAAAATTGGGGTTTTAACCCGAAATTTAGCATTTTTGGACGGAAATTTACCGACAAGAAGATTTCCCAACAATTTTTTCAACAGCCGAAAATTTAGGTTGGGCAACTGCACCCGTTATCTTCTCCTTGCCACGACTACACTGGCTGGTTGATTGATCCGCATGAACCGTGTGTAGGTCTGTCTGCTGAGTTCGTCGGTTAAGACGGACGCGTATCTGGACGCGGCGACGTCGTTCACTGCCGAGCTGTTCAACCAGACCGCTCTGTCGACCAGGTTCCGCTGGGGTGACGTCACCTGTCTGGAACCAACGGCCAGCATCGAGATCGACGTCGAGCCGCGGTGTGGAGTGATCGAAGCGCGGGAGACATTGAAGATCACTTTCAACATCACTCCGCACTCGCTCGGACACGGCGTGTCATTCATCGTACCCTGCTGCATAGATGTAAAACACGTTTTTGACGCTTTTTTTATTCTTGCCACTTTTCTAAAGGTTTTTTATGTTTCAAACGTTTTTTAATTAAAACAACATTCAGCAAAATTTGACAATTTTACCAAAAACGTCGAGAAGCACTTTTGAAGCCACTGAAAGGAATTAATAGGCTATAGTGTTGGTATTTTACTTACTTAGTCTGGTAATACTGAGTCTTATGACTGCCCATTTGAATTGAAATTGAATAAAATTTACTCCATTTCTCTAGTTTTAGCTATACTGCACTTACAGCATTGAATGTTAGACAAGAAGTTAAACAAATTAAGCTAACGTTTTTTATCAACGTTTTTTAACGATTCTTAAAATTTTTGCAATTTTTTACGTTTTTAACGTTTTTTATACTTTTTTCTGTTACGTTTTTTACGCGTAAAAGCAGCTACTGCTTTAGCGCGTCTCAGCCATCGCAATTCTGTCTGTTCGTCCGTCTGTCCGTCCGTCCGTCTGTCTGTCTGTCTGTCACACGGGTGGATCGATCAAAAACGGTGCAAGCTAGGATCACCAAATCTTCACCGTCGGCTGCCTGGAAGACTCTAGTTTCAGGAACCGTAAAGCTGTTCCATAAATTCGATGGGGGTCACCCCGAACGAGGACACTAAATGAGAGGGGGTGGGCAAATTAAGTCTCGATCTTCTAGGTTCAAGGAAACCTGTGCATTAGAGCATCAAAGAGCGGTACCTCACAAAAGTCGTTATTTTACCGTTGTTGGCAAGCCTACCGTGAAAACGGTTCCAGATAGGCATGGATATGCTGCCTATCACAACAATCAATCAATCAATCATTTATTTGACTCAGGCCGAGGCCCATAGAAACAGACAAATCAGCACAGACAAACAGAAAACATGAAAAAGAACCAAACTAAACCAAACTAAACTAAGAAGCTGTACAATATAAGAGCACAATTAAAAACACAGCTGTAGCTGACAAATACGTGACACCAGTATATTTGCACCAAGTACGCCAGAAAATAATACGACTGTTGTGTAGAATAGCATCAAAACTTGGTAATCCAAGTTCCAGCAAAATCTGAGATACACTGTCACTTCTCTTAAAACCAAAAAACATGTTTATACATTTATGATAGCACAACTTAAGTTTAGACAAGCACCCAACAGTAGACCACAAACAAGCATCATACAAACACGCACAGTGTGATCTGAATTAAACTAGCTTAACTTTACGAGAACATTTAATAAAACGTTGAATAAGCATATTTGTTCTCATAAACAGATTGCGAACTACACGCTGTAAATCATTATTATCCATCCTATTAGAAAGTATAATGTGTCCTAAATATTTAAAAGAATCCACATACTTGATGTAAAAACTGCACAAAGTCAGCTGTGGGAATGACTCAGATACAATCTGTGAACGACGTTTAGGTTGAAACACCATACACACTGTTTTAT
>Ga0209367_1014217_pt1 | contig 10118 bp, 6 predicted proteins | sample WorMetLIZISLAND2_FD_187412 | JGI IMG/M metagenome (GOLD analysis project Ga0209367, IMG submission 187412) | Marine gutless worms symbiont microbial communities from Max Planck institute for Marine Microbiology, Germany - Olavius geniculatus... ...
CCTTCGTCTAATACGCTACATTTTAAGCCAATTTTTGACTCCCCTTTGAAAAAAGTTGTAAGGCGGGCCGCCGTCCCCGATCGGGGGTGCGCTAGTAAGACTTGGTCATTCTCTAGCGCGTGTAAAAATTTGGGGACGCAGCACCCCCTAGGGGCCGAAATATGTTCTTCCGAAAAATGCGCTTTAGGTGGGTACGAGTTCACATCGAGATCTCCAAGGTCACTGGACCAAAGTTCACCGAACTTGTTTCGCCTAACGCGGGAGGAATCGTGGTAGATAAAGTAAAAATCAGATTTTGAATATCTTCATCCGTTTCAGAGATATTCGCCGCCGAACTTCGAAGTCGTCCGAAATCGGGCCAAATTTTGCATGTTTTTGACGCCTGAAATTTTTTTGGGGTGCGCCCACCAAAATTTTGGACCGGCATTATAAAATAGGGCCTAGTACTGACCATCATGCAAAATTTCACGCCGGTCGGCCCACGCATCTCGGAGATCTCGCGTCAGAAGAAAACAAACATCTGCAGTAAAACTTAAGTCCGCTTCCGCAAGCTATCGCTTACGGGCGGACTAACAAGTCAACTTTGGAACCAACTCCCTAATGAGGTCAAAGAAATAAAATCTGAAAGTTTATTTAAATCCAGGATCAAAGTTTACTTATATAATAAATTATATACTGAATGACAATATGATCAGTAGTTTATAAATGTGCATGTTTTATTGGTTTAATTGGTTTTGACGTATGGTATGTGATATGATTTAGACATTTTAAGTGGATATACTCAGCATATTATTTTCTGTTCTGTATGTTTTTCTGTGCATTTATTGCATTTTCCTTATTTGACTTTTGGGTGGCCAACTTTGATGGGCCTGTGCCCTTTCTGGCAGCCTGGTTTTTTCCCAAATAAATATTGTTGTGTGTTGTTGTTCACCGTCGGCTGCCTGGAAGACTAGTTTCAGGAACCATAAAGCTTTTCCAAAAATTTGAAGGGGTTCACCCCGAACGAGGGTGCTAAATGAGACAGGGGTGGGAAAAATTTGTGATTTTTAGCCAATAAGTCGCTGTATCTCAATAACGGTGTGATATAGGGCCTAGATTACTATTAATCACTAATAGGAAGTCGTACACTGGCTCTCGATTGCCACCGAATTCAATGACCTTGGATGACCTTGAACGCTAAAATAAGGGTTTTTATGGATTTTTTGGCAATTCCAGGCTGCGAGACACATTTCAAGAGCGAATTGCACTGTAACCAACTGAGATAGACATGGACAAGCTGCATATGAAATTTTCAGCATTGCACGTAGATTTCGACGGTCCAAGTCTCGATTTTCTAGGTTAAAGAAAACCTGCATATGAGGGCATCAAAAAGCGGTACCCCCGTAAAAGTCACATCGAAATGGCTGGAAACAGACTGACAGTTTGAATTTGCGAACAGGAACTGCTATAGGCTTTCGCGTGCCTCGTGAGCATTAGCTCAAATTTCTTGTTGTGTTTTAGAATCATTTTATAATTGCACTTAAATGGACGACCGCATCTCAAGTCTGCATTGGGTGGACATCTGTACAGGGTTTGTCAAAGAAGTATTGTGTAAAGTTGTTCGTCATGTTCGATGCTGTGAGTAATAAACGAAACAAACCTCATATCGTTTGGCGTCCATGCACGCAGCGCGAGTTGTCTTGGCAGCTTTGTTGACGATGGTCGTCATTAACTTGGACACCAACGACAGCTGGCACTCATCTAACAACACACGGTAAGCTGGTACCACACACGTACTGATGATGAGAGACCACATGCAAAATATAATACCAACAGCACCAGGACCTCATGACTGATAATAATAACTAATTTATTACTAATTATAGTAATAATTAGACAACACTCAATATAATACAGTGCACCCAGAAGTGAAACACATCAGAATATCTCCACTTTACTTATAGTCAAAACACAAACTATTTACTTTAATTTACGTACTAATTTAGAAGTACCATATTTTTTGGATCAAAATATAACATTATTTGCACAAATTGTATTCAAAGCATATAATTCATAATATTTAGTTCTCCAATGTTGTTTTCTCTTTTCTGTCCCTCTGCAAATGTACTTTCCAAATGGCATCTATGTCTGAGGAACAGTTTTAGCAGGGAGCATGAATGTGACAGACAGACAGACAGACGACGCTTGCACTACAAAAGCAATTCCGCCTTCTAATGGCCTAAATGTTCATGGTACAGTTGCATCGTCTGACGAAAAAGTGAAGCCAGTTCATCAAAAGCCTGTGTCTGTCTGTCTGGCTAGCTGTTGATTGACTGACCGCTGACGGTGTTGCATGAAACTTAATCTAATGCAAAAATAGATGAGCAACATTCTTGCAATTAAGCGCAATTAATTAACATATGCAGTGCACTCAGCCATCTATCCTTAGCGGGATGAGAAATAACTACATGTATCAACATCAAACGCCAACAGTCACTGACCGTGTTGCATCAGAAGCGATATAGAAGAATGAACAAGCATCGGCATTAACCGCAGAGCAATATCACCAACAGTCATTGACGACAACCAGTGTAGCACCTGACACAACAGCCACTCACACACATACACTGCTGCACTCAGCTTCCTATCCTTAGTGGGGTGGGATATATATGTCCACTTAAGGACTACCGTGCAGCACACAATTTAGAGTTGCCAGATGGTGCTTGCAAAAATATCGAACACTTCATTTCAGCAACCAACGAACCAAGAACTGGGTCTAAGTGCCTAATCAATGGATCTCGTATAGTTCTAAACTGCATGCAGCATCATATAAGACAAGTAGTCAAAGAATCATGCAGATGCATACATGACAACAGTGTGGCATTGAGCAGAATTGAAGATGTGCAAAAATCAATCTTTTGGAATATTTAGCATTCTTAGAAGAAAAGCAGAAAGTAAGACATATGGCATGTTAAATATGGGCTGTCCAGTTTGGACTTCATTTTTCAACCCAACAAATTGCCAAAATACCGCACTGTCCGGTTAAATAGTGCACAGCACAAAATACACTATGTGTATTTTTCCAACAGGCCTAAAGCCCCCCCCCCTGCAGCTCAGCCAAACGCCTCAAATTTGGCCACTGGCTGACACTGTGCACTTTAAATGTTCTATTTACCAACTTACTGATTTACCAATACTGAGCTATACAAACCCTTCAACCTTTAAGCTTTATGTTTATTATATGCCACTCTATGCATGCATGGTAACATAGAAATGTGTCCGTACCTTTTCGGCTTCCTTGGTATCGTCAAACAAGCGTCGCTGTCTGCGTGCTGGTAAAGGCCTGGCGCTGTTCCAGACTTCGACCCACACGTTGCCTGGTATCTGCATTCTCTGACTCAACTCACCTGTACAATGTACACGCAATCATTTATGGCATCTATGCAGTGACGGAAATAAACGAAATTGAACTGAACTGCCAGTTCGTTTGCTTAGTACAGCCCATGCAATGCACTGTGCACTGCAGGGTTGATAAAAATCACGATTTTTAAAAATAAAAATCAAAGGCATCGATTTTTAAAATTTAAATCAAATTTTTAAAATTTAAATTTATTTTTTCATTTTTTATTTTTATTACATTTTTACACCATTCCATGCTATCTGTGATAACCAATGTGTTACCTTTATATGCTAATTTGTGGATGATAGTAATTGATTAGAGTTTCTTTTTTTAAAAAATTACATGTGTTATATTTTATAGTACTCAGCCTAGCAAAGAACTATTTACAATTTTAACCAGTTAATGCATTCTACTGTTTGTGAGTATTTATGGGGCTGCAATTTGTCAGACTTTTTCTAATACCTGTAAGCATGCTGATTGCTGAAAGTAACTAACTACCAAAACAACATGAGCAATTAACAAGAGTCAAGGCCGAGTAATTGGTGATGTTAACTTCAGTTAAACTAACTTACCAGCTCAGATATAACCAAATATCAATGTAGTCAACAAAATAAACTGAGTTAGCAGGCACTACAGTGCACTAAATACCAACAATAAATTGCAAACTAAAAACAGTCATCACATTTACACATAAATTTGTAGTTTTATATTCAGTGATTTAAATTGTGATTTTTGTTGTTGATTTAAATCATGATTTAAATCGATTTAAATCAATGATTTAAACCACTTGATTTAAATTGCAGCAACCTTGGCGAATTGGCATATTTCATTTGAGCTGAGTTCTGTCACTCAGTACACTTCTTATGCGCAACTAAAATGAAGCAAGATTTCAGTTGAGTTCAGTTCATTTCTGTCGGTTGTACACGTCGTTAAATACTTGCACCCAGTCACGACATGAAATCAGTCCTATGAGATCGCTTCAGTACACACCGTATCTGTGTGCTTTGCGAAGTTTAGTCTCCATGACCAAATCCTAACATCCAATGAAATCCTGCAACACTAGCGCTAGCCTTCTTGAGAACATGATTCATCAAAAAATCTTTCTCCACATTAACTTTGCTGTACATAGTATCTAGTGACATAGTCAACATTTGCGATTTGGAATAGAATGCAATAAAGCAATCGTTTCTGGACCTTAATTCTAACACGTCAATCGATAAACTTTTTTGTACTGGACATAGCTTTTCTCACCTCTGCTCTCTGTTGAACTATAGCAGAACTACTTCGAGGCTGATATGAAATAATAACAAGCAGGTTTAAATAAGGACGTCTGAATATGATTTTCAGAAGAGCCAGTTGGTTCCGAGACGTTGGCAAACCTGATCAACTAAAGTGACTGAGGTGTTGTTACCTACTCCTCTGGCAGAGTGTTCCAGACATGGTTATCCAGCAATAGGTTAACCTAGGAACCATGTACTTTCTGTTTAAAGTTTTAAAGGTTTAAACAATACAGCTTCTCAAGGAGAACCCATCTCAAAGCTACAAAGCATCACCTGCCATTTGGAATCACATGATGTTGCCTGCTACCTGACACAGGTAAACATGCCCCACCTCAACCCGTGACAGACAGGGCAGTACTCGATTTACCGATTCCAAAGGGATGAAAGGCTGAGTTAATATTGATGTTGATTATATACCGAGATGTTTTGCCCGTCTGCTGACAGTCAGCCATCCAAGCAGTAACCACTTGAGAGCATCCCGACCAAAAGTCGAACCAACTACTTCGTGATTGCAAGTCCAGTGCCCAAACTATTATACCACCAAGCGCCATGTTTCTGAGTTATAAGCCCATAATGCAATTGCAGCCGATCAGAATGGCAGCGCACTAGCAGCGGTAGCAGCTAACCAGTCTGCCGAGTTGTTCCGTCGTTGTTGACTAGAGTGTCTTCAATCCAATCACGTGGCGAGTACCAGCGCACAAAGTCACCAAGCACACAACCAGGGTTGGCGGCTTTGAACGCCTCCATGTCGGACAGCAGACAAGCACTCTGCATACGAGCTCGGAGATGAGTGCCCTCGGCCGACGTTCCCAACCTAAACCGGAGGACACGTTCGGACATCATTCACATACATAACGTGCATGGTTCCCATTCTAATCTCTAGTCACGAAATAAAATTCAAGAACTCATCAAGGACTTCCAAGAACTGCCAACATTAATTTTCAAGAACTAAATGTCGACATTAACTCATATCATTACACATTATGCGACATGTGACATGTCACTAACTGTAAAACTGCTTGCAATCAAGCTGAAACCAAAATGCCAATCCAAGGATTTTGAAACTATAAAAATCTGATAAAATAGTACTTTTTGCGAGTGTTAGTTGATAAAATAGCAATTTTACCCGTCTTGCAAAAATTATTCATGCGTGAAAAAAGTGCTTGCTATGTAAGTTGCATTTTGACAGTCACAGTCAGTCCCTACAGTTCGATACACCTACAGGTAGAAGCCTGCTGTTTTCTGGCATGAAATAAGTCCAGTGGGGTTCTACTGTCGTGATACTAAGTAACGACTAATCATATAAGCCTAATCCCAAAATGGGATCCTGGGATTAAGAATTTCCTAATCCCAGATCCTGGGGTTCAGAAATCAATCCTGGGATTGTAATCACTAGACGGTAGACCAGACAATCCACCAGTGACAACAATCAACGTGAGGAGGATACCTAGCTAGTACTTCGGCGTGTTCCTCCAGCATGTCTTCAGTCATCGGCGCCGGTTCCTGAGTGATGGGCACATACAGCGGCTCATTCACGTTGAGTAGACGCAGATCAGAGCACAGTTTGAGCCGTCCATCCGCCTGATAGACCAACGAGTCCCTGTACTCCAGTGATGATGTGTCCAGCCCAGCATCAGGCCAACCTTCACACAAAACAATCAGTACCGAAGAGTAGTCCTTCATTATAAGCATCACCATTGATCACAGGCTAAGTCGAATCGGAAAAACTACATGAGAAAAATTAATTGATAAAAACAATAATATGAACTATAAATAAGAATAACACAGACCAAAATGATTTTTTTTAAATGCAGAATCACCGATCAGTGCTGCCCCCTGGAAAATCATAAATAGGCAACTGCAAGTTTTGGTTCAAGATTCACACCCAAATCTTCCCTTTCATTGAAGGTCAAGGAGCTGTAATTGGGCCACAAGTGCATCTGCTAAATAACGTAAATCCGTCAATTAAGCAGGGTGCATAAATGTGACAGACGACAGACAGACAGACCACATCACAGAAAAATGTGTAGCTATAGGCGGAATCATTTGCACTGCAAGAAGCAATTCCACGTAGAAAGTAGTGCTGGTACTACAAGTGCCTGACCTTCAGCATTGTTAGCAGACTGCTCTGTGTTCAGTATTTCAGCTGCTGTTGCTGCTGCTGCTGCAGACTCAGTCTCACACTCATAGAACTCTTCATCATCATCATCATCATCATTGTCATCAGTCGGAAAAGAATTCTGCTTGACAGCGCCAACAGCTGAGTTAGCTTTGGTTGTTGCTACATCGCCATAGACTGAAGACTCTCGCGCTTTCCTCCGCTCAATGCAGCAGTTCAACATCTAACATGCACAATTGCACACACCACAATAAGCCATGTTATATGACACTAATACAGGTCTTTCCATCAGTATTCGTTAAACATCAGTAAACACTCAAGTCATATGATGTTACTCATCTCACACCATTTACACTGGGTTAACATGATGCAAAAGAAAGTCAGCAGACTCACATTATTCTCCTCGTCTATGTTGTGTAAAAGCAGAATTATGTGCGAAACACAAACCTGGAGTTTCTGATGCAACAGGCAGCATGACATGTTAGGACAACCCGTCTCCAAGCTAGCAATAAACAATCACACGACACACACGGATTAATTAGTCTTATGATATCACATCTGCATCATTAATATACCAATAATTTTTGCTAACATAAAAAAACTAAAACCCTGTACACTGCAGCACAGTGTTGAAATGGTACATAAAATACAAAAAGAATTTGTACATATGACTTTACTTCTGGGGACCAGCCTAACATGAACTAACTCTGGATAAGTAGTAAACAGAAACTGATTCAACTTCTAAATAATACTATTAAAGTTACAGTTAAAATATCACATTATGCACATTCTTTGTAAACTGCCATCAGACTGAACAGAAAATCCAACAAAACAAAACACAAAAACATTCAATTAAGTTATTAGTAAGACTGAAATAGTACTCAGGTATCGTGAATCCGTGATCCCAGCGATATCTCATCTCTAGCACAACTTCCCGCCAGAGCTGAGCAACGGCCGGCAAGCCTCCATAGCTGTGATTGACAATGCACATACACGCCGCCAGACGAGATGTCAGACTCGAGTCTGGAGCACACTTTAACTGCTTCAGCGTATCCTACATAAGACAAAGACAAGCCTAGATGTCAGCCCAGTGCTGCCACAATATGCGGCCATCCACCTAGCCACAGGTACAGGGAGGTGCACAAAAACAGACATGTAAAAAATAAACCAGACAGTCTTGAAAACGATTAGCTTTGATCAACGCTGAATACTGCACATTTTACTTACTTTACTTGAACAGTGCAATACATATACTCCTCTAATGACAGAGAAACAGTTAAAAGTAGAGACTTATGTCAACAAATCACTACTGCAATAAAGAAAATGTCTACCATGTTCAGAGAAGAAAGCTCAACAGCTCAACCCAACTTTAAGAATCTTTATTTGCCACAACATAGTAGCAAAAAAATGAAACATAAGCAACACAATTGAAAAAAACTTGTAAAAAACAGCTTCAGTGCTAAAAACATTTTAGTGCACAGCAACTGGTGCTAATGGCAAAGACAAACACAGCAATTAAACAAACTGTCCATCGATTCTTAATGTAACAAAAAATGCAATTCTGTACAGCAATAATCACTAATTACAAACCAAACTAAAACAAGAATGCTAAAGCCAACCTTAAGCTTCGAATGACTGATGGAAGATTCGTTGAAATCATTTGATTCCTTAGTCTCGTTGTCTTGACTTTCTTTACACGCACCGCTGCCAGCTGACTTGGCGTCCGGGAATAAAAACTGACAGCAAAACAAACATTAATTTCTGCGCATCATAACATAGTTCAGACACATATTAGACACATGACAGCTTAGACATTCTCTGAGTTACATTTATGGCAGCACATCATTTCATCATTACTTACTTATCGACGGGATAATTTTAGTACCTGAACGAGTGACCGTCAGCTGACAAGATAAACCATCTTGTTATGCAGCTATCCAACCGAATCAAATCAGCCTTCTACCCACCCACCATCACAGGGTAAAACAAGTATCAGATACCTAGCTAATTAATAACTAGAAGGTGCTCGAAAAAGTCCATATCTCCGCCAAGTGAAGTAATTTGAACAATTCTACTACTACTACTACACCTACAACTACAGCTAAAAATAATGGGATCACGACCTTGACCTTTCAGGGTCACGTGACGTCATCAGCCACGTGACCATTCGACTCGCGGTGGGGGACTTGCTATAGGTGGTCCATTGTGACCATGCATCTATCTGGCACCATTATGGAGATATGGCGCCTCAAAGTACATGTACACAGACACACAAACGCACACAAACACAGAACGACGGACAGACCAATCTCTTAATCTCCTCCAATGTTCACCTTGGCGGAGATAATAACTAAAAATCTGGGGGCAAGGCCCAACGGAAGTCCGATTGTTTTTCTTGGTCCACGACTGCTGATTCGCTAAGCCGTCGATTATGACTGTGGTAAAATGCCCCTTCCCCAAAGTGCCTCAATGCGGGTTGCCTCACTTTGCAAGGAATGGAATTTGCAAGGAAAGAAAAACGAAAGGAAAATGGTCGATTTTGGCAAAGTGTGAAATTTGCAAGAAACAGAAAATGCAGAAAAAAATAAAGTTGAATGTGCAAGAAAAGGAAATTGCAAGAAAAACGTCTTGCAAGTAACGGTTACATTTTTCCACAAAATTAATGTACGTTAATGAAAGTTCAGAAATAATTAACTGAATATCATGCTAATAGGAAGGTACATTTTCCTACACTGTTAACGTAAACTCAATTAACTTGACAATAAACGTGCAGACATTTGACATCATCAGCTAACTTAGAACGTTTCAATCATCTTGTGGTCTAAATGTACAGTTAGTTTTGGCAGGCGTAGTTAAGTTTACCACTACACTTATGAAAATCAATTACGCTTTATCCTAAATGTTTAAAACAAGACACAATCACTCTCACGTAATATATACAGGTATAGCAGGCTAAATACTGCCGCCAACGGAACTGTGATATTTAGACACAACATAATATCTATAGGCTATAGGCATACGCATTCCTTGCAAATTCAGTGCCCCCCAATGCATCTCGCTAAATTTAACCTCAAAATCAAAATAAGATAAAACAGCACATGACGCATTTTATCAGTACAAACGTTACAATGAATTATTTGTTAAAAACGGTTCATAAACTTTTTATAATTTGCATTATATACCTTATTTTTTAAAATATATTTCAAACAAACGTATAGACGTACAGGACGGATCTGACGACCGCAATAAAGTGAAATCTACTACAAGCAACTACTAACAAGCCAGATTTTAAAGCACATAATAATCTTTGTCATATTGTAGTGGTAGCTAAGCATATAAC
>Ga0209367_1014218_pt1 | contig 10118 bp, 7 predicted proteins | sample WorMetLIZISLAND2_FD_187412 | JGI IMG/M metagenome (GOLD analysis project Ga0209367, IMG submission 187412) | Marine gutless worms symbiont microbial communities from Max Planck institute for Marine Microbiology, Germany - Olavius geniculatus... ...
TTTAAGACGGTGCCGTGAATGCCAAACCAGGATGATAGACGAGAGAGTAGAATGTTGTGATCTATGGTGTCAAAGGCAGCAGACAGGTCAAGAAGACAGAGACATGATACTTGTTGTGCACCAATGACATTGACAAGAATAAAGATAAGATCCCTGCCACTACACATCGCACTGGATGTGGCGTTTCCAGTGACCGTTCCCCATTCACAACAGCGTACGTGGTACGACTCAAATGAAATTTTTTTTGTAAACTATAAAATTTGCACAGCCCTAAGCTGCTGTCGATATCGATAGTTCACTGCGCATGCGCCGTGTCACGTGACCTGTAGGCAGGGGGTCCAAAATAACCGCATATTTGGAATTCCCGAGTTGCCTATTCACTATGCCACTTTGGTGGGGCTACGATGACGATTAAGGGTAGTTTGTAGATGAGCATCTCCGTTGTTAAGCATTTCAGTTGTAATTTCTCAGTCCAAAAATGGGCCTAAAATTTGCGGTTTTGGGGGGATTAAAGGGGGAAATATGAAAGATGAATGTTGAGACCCCTAGGAAATCAGTCCTTACCGAAACACGTCATCCAGTGCAAAGAATGCGGCGATACTCCCGAAAATGTGTTCTCCAGAGCTTGGCAAGAAAAGTATAAAAAGAAAGAAAGAAAGAACTCATTCTTGAACATTATATTTCACCCTTTTGCCCCGCCGACCCTGCTGGGCCGATGTGTACCATTTTTAGCACGTAGGGTCAAACCACCGACATAATCATCCAAGTCAAATTTTAAGTCGATTGATTCAGGGGTTTGGGGCTAAGGGTGCCCAAAATCTGGGGTTTCCCACTGACTTTGATACTCGCCCTTACAACAGTGTTACGCACTACCGTGCTACACTGTGATAATGGTAGCTTCTGTTTCACCGTGCTAATTCTGTTGCCCATCGATCGGTAGTTTCGATGACGATTGGGTATAATAGCTCTTCCGCCCCCGCTTTTTCGCCAGACTGCGAAACTGTATCATCGGAAGCACAGGAAATTTTTGCGCGCGACAGCACATAATGCTTCGCACTTTTTAGTTATCGACGGGACGTGACTCTGTATCACCCTGCAGGCCTATGAAAACGGTGCAAGATAGGACCACAAAATCACTGTAAGCTGCCCCAAGGACTTCAGTTTTTTGTGACAACATTTTGTGTTGTTGGGTGCGGGGTTCCTCTAGAACGAGGGCGTGAAATAGGGGTACTTCCATCCCCTAATTCTTTTTACTTCTATTGGCTCGTCTAGCGTTAAAACGGTTACAGATAGGCACAGACATGCTGCCTATCATGACAAGCAACGGTGACGAGCTTTTTAGCTGTATCAACATCAATGGCCTTGAACGATCTTGAACCCCCAATTTGGGAGGTTTAGTGAATTTTTCTGGATTTCCGTTTGCGACACACATTTCAAGAGTGAACTGCGCCAAAATGGCTGGAGTTTTTCCAGCGAGGTTCAGAACGGAGTCGAGCCGCAAGTGCATTTTGGGCATAGAAAATTCTAAAAAATTGTATTTGTGAGCAAAGGGGGACGAAAAGATACTATCGGCAGTGCGGTAGCCAAGGGGGGAAACAGGAAGCCAGGCACGCCAATTTTTTGACAAGACATAAGCGCATGTTTAAACTGCACTCAATATGCCAATTTGGTCAGTTGATTCTTAGGAAAATAATTAAAATTCTTGCCATCAGATCTTATATTATAATGCTACAATGCACCGAATTCAATTTCGGCTGGGACTCCGCCTCAGACCCTGCTGGGGGAGTTTACTACGCTTCTCCAGACCTCAGCTGGATTTTAGGGGTCCTATTTTTGATGGAAAAAGGGGGGAAAAGGGAAGGGTAAAAAGGGTACAGACAGGAAGGGAAATGTTTGATTGGCTAACATAACTTGTGAACAGGTGGTTGGCGATTCTGAACTGCGCTGGAAGTGCTGTTGCGGCTCAGTGTGGAGAGGAGATTGGCGCTAAGATCACGTGCCTAAAACATTTTGCTGGAAATGCTGCATAAGCCATTGGCGTTAATTCATTTTACGTGTTACTACTTTTTATTTCCAGCTGTGTTCAATTCTAACACGTTTTGCAATAAGTTTATAAATACTTTGTAGGCCTATGTGTAACAAATTAAAACGACCGACAAACGCTGGAACAAGAACGTGGTTTCTCGCGGATCAGTCGTCGCCTCGGTCAAACCCTTACTTCGTTTACTTGTGTAACAAATTGAAATAAATGTTGGCTAAATGTTTTGGAAAAATGTTCTTGTGTTACATATAACTGATGTCTACTGCAAAAACATGACTTACTGTTTTATCGTATTTCATTCTCATCTTTCACTCCTCTGTTCGTTAAATAATCGTTTATTCTACTATTTCGGTCGAATTTTGTGTAATGTTATCGTTTATCTGAGCAATGGTATTTGTTGTGGCATTTTTTGTTACAGAGTGGTTTGAGTTTGCGAAATGGAAGTGAATTTTAAACTGCATTACAACACTAATCTGCTTCCATTGAATCGCTTTGATTTGCTGCATATTCTAACGGGCTTTTGTATGCCTGCTAAATGTGTGGCGATGATTTGCCGCAACTTCGTCTAGACTTCTTTCGTCACGGATTTTTAAAAAAAGAACACGTCAAACTAGGCCTACTTGTTACGTGGTTCGAGGCGCGTTCAGCTAAGTATAGTAGGTTGCAGTCAATCTGCTTGTAAGGAATGAATAATATTAATGAAAATTTGCTCGGTGTCAGTAGTTTGACACAATTGCGGCAGGCCACAGTTAGGAACAAGCATCATAATTGCGACAAACTGATTTTGTAACAGGCGGTATCGTTCACTGAAATTAGGCTCTGTGTTTTGGGCATCAGCATTCGACATGTTAGTCGTTGATATCAGACTGCAACCCAGCGATCTCTGCTGCAACCGGAACCACGGGAAGTTTTAGGCCTAGGCCTAGTCGCAGACAATAATTGCTCTCTTTGCCCCGCGACCACATGTAAGCCTAACAGCAAAATGTCGAAGTTGGAAGTTTTTCTGCTTCTCGCTGTCGTGCTTTTCTCGGCTGCAAGCGTTAGAAGCAAACGTAAGTCTGTTAATAGTAATACTACATTGATGCATTTATTAGTCGATAATTTTACTTCAGTAACTTTGCAAATTATAGATGACATATAGGCCTACGTGAGCTAGCATCGTCACCTGATTATTGCAAACAGTACTGTAACGGTGGAATAGAACAGAAGCATAAAATATCCAAGACAGTAGGCCTAAGCCTACAAATAAAACCACAAAATCACTTCCTGCAGTGGCAATGAAAATAAATAATGCGCAGTTTTGTAGCACATCACGCGTGCCTTTAATAAACCGAATGAAAAGTTGCCGTAAACGTTCAAATTGACAGCGAATTCTTCACAATGTGATACGGTGCGCACTCGGAAATTGTGAACGTGTTTGCCAGGCAGGCCGAATTAAATCGTACGTTGCATGTTTTAGTTATTTATTTATTCATTTATTCGTTCACTTGTTCATTCATTCATTCATCGAATACTAGAAAATGTTATTTGCAGCAGCGCGTCGTACAGAATATCAAGGAACGCCGTGGTGTTTTCGCACAGCAAAGCGCTTGTGTTCACGCTACATTCCGCCACCAGTAATCATGACCAACCATCTTAGAGAAATCTGCAGGTAGGCCTACACGCAAAATCTTAACACCAAGCGTAGTTTGCATCCAACGCAACGCACGCGATGTACTCAGGCAGCGTAGACCCGCTACAGCTTGTTGCAGTACTAACTTTCGAAATCATCCAAGGTCGATGATTTTCATCCTATCTGAAAAGGCGTATGCGATTTTCTATTAGTGAGCAATAGCAACATTGCCTCTATCTTTTACCGTTCAGCCACAATAGCGCGTATTGGCTTTTATGTTTATCCAAGGTCAATGATTTTCGTGTCATTTGATAGCCAGTATGCAACTTCCTATTAGTGATCAATAGTAACCTAGGTTCTATCTTGCACCGTTTAGCCACAGAGAGACAAACAGGCGACAGATGCATTGTGCCACAGACGCCTACGCCTACAGCATAGCTGTAGTGCGTCAAAAATGTTACAAACGCAATGAACGCAAGAACGGTAGTCTACAGACATCTAGGCAACTGACGCAATTGCCAACACGAATCCACGGATAGAAGAGGTCGTTGCATAGATGTAAAGAACGTTTTTAGCGTTTTGCCACGTTTTTTACGTTTTTAACGTTTTTTTTTATTTTCCCAACTTTTTTATTGAAAAAACGTGCATTGCCATGCCTATCAAGAACTATGACAAGCACTTTTGGAACCTCAGAAACAAATTACTAGGCTAGGTCATAATGATGGTAGTTTACTTTGTTAGTCCAAATATACCAAATAAAAAGTTTTTTATGTAGTATATTTGGTTAGTCTAGTGCTATGGACGGTCTTATGACCACACGGTTAAATTAAAATTAAATGAAGTTCTTTTTATCTAGACTATAGTTTCAGGTATACTGCACCTACAGCATTAGGCATTGCCATAGACAACAGCAATTATAGCCAACGTTTTTTATTCAATGTTTTTAAACGTTTTTCCCCATGTTTTTTACGTTTTTTTATCTTCGCCAGTGGAACGAAGTGAACATTGGAAAAGATTATGAAATTGGTCGTTTTGTCCGTGTGTGTGTCCGTCGTTCCGTCTGTGTGTCTGTGTACATGTCTGAGGCGCTATATCTCCATAACGGTGCCAGATAGACGCATGGTCACAATGTAGTAGTAGGCCTATATTATAGTAGTAGTTGTTGTTGTAATGTTTAAAAAAACTTTTCTACATTGGCAGAGGTATGCACTCTTACGAGCGCCTTCTACAGTTAACGTTTTTAAAAAATTTTTTCTGGAATGTTTTTTATATCTATGGGTTGTTGAGTTGGCTGCGTTCAGTGCGTTACGTCCGTTGGGTCAGCTGCATCAGTTGCGTTCCTTGCGCCGCGAAGCGCGCGTTGCGTTGGATGAAAACCATGCAGACTTTACGCAGTATTTTTCAAATTGCTTGTGACGACAAAGTCGTTCGCCTGCGCGCACCTGCAAGAGCTCGCAACAGTCACAGTGTTCAGAATTTTGCTCTAATTATGATGTGCGTCACATGTCCGTCTGTCTGCCCGTACGTCCGGTGTAGGCTAGGCCCTAACGTTGATGTAGGCTTTACGCAGATCATATAAGGACTTTATTATTACACGATTAATTAGCCTAATGTTTCAGCTGTTCGCACAGAAAATGTCAGCGATCTAATGAAAGGGGAACATCTTCAAATTTGGGATTAAACAGAGGCAGGGTAAAGTTGGCGTTTTTCAACGCGTAAGTCACCGTACGTGTATCTCAGAACCGGTGATAGATCTTTATAGCTAAAGTTGCTATTGGTCAGTAACAAAAAGTCGCCCAACTCTTTCAAGCATACCGTTTAGCCACAATACTCGCGTTACAGACAGACAGACGACAGACAGCTAGTGCCAAAGGCACGACCGCCAAAAGTCACAGAGAAAGCAAAACTTGCACAGTTTCACTGAAGCGTTGCTGTCGCATTGTGTTACAATGTGGACTGTTATTATTGTTCTAGAGAACTGGGTGAAATGTTCACTTGCGTGGAAATGGAGTTGGCAATGTGGTGTAGCGAAGACGACATGGAGACACTCGCCCAGCTTGGAAAAGTTGCTATCATGCGTCAGTACAACGCCGCTCACCGATACGTCTGCGACGACGAAAACGTTGACGGTTGTACAATGCAACAACTTGTCTTTTCTCAGATCTCTCGTGACTTCTGCATTTTTTAAACTACTCGAATGATTAGTGCCCTTTCAGTGGTATAGGCCTACGCAGAGCGCAAGTTTGAAGTTTAAGCCCACTCCAGGCACGGAGAATAAAAAAGCAAAACTGAAAGTCTGGCAAAATAGTATACTACGCCACGCTAATTTATGCTATTTTTCACTTATCTTAAGGCATGGCGACATTTTTGTTTCTTACTGTCAGCCGCAGCGACGACAGTATTGTTTTCAGCATCGTCGCTAAGTTTATTGTTTGCTTTATTTCTCTGCTAATAAGATAATTGATAAGGCGCTGCACTTAGCTCGATGAAATTTTGCACGAACATGAACATTGACAACCGCATAACCCTATCAAATTTAAAGGTCATTGGTTAAAGTTTGAGGTCACAGGATCGGATTTTCGGATACTTTACCGTTACGACATATGCCATAGGACCTTGCTGGTGCTTACTGCTGCTATGCACGGCTAACTAGGCCAATAGGTATTGGTCGACGCTGGCGTCATTGCTATAAATATCGCAGCATGCCACGGGGACTACCGCGGACAGGATTAGCCTTGCGTTAGGCTTGACAGTCTAGTTAATTACTATCAGTTCGATGCTGCTCTGTTCTGTTGCAGTGTTCGAGGAACACAAGCGTTGTTTGATGCGTCCGGATGGAGACGACGAGCCGGCACTACATCCAGGTGATGCTGAGCCGGCGCTGATTGCAGATATCAGAGAATGTGTATCAACCGCAGGCCCACACAGTGATGAAGACGATTCGTGCGTGTAAGTAACTGCCGCCATAGTTTCTCTGTGATGACACAGCCATCAGCCAGCATCGTCAATTCAATGCTATTTTTGACGGGGCGATATTTTTTCTAAAGAAAATTGACATAAACTCACTCGAATGGAACTCCGAGGCCCGATAATCGATGCCCTATCACTCTTTAAGCCTACCCAGAGACGGAAGCCTAATACTGCTGCCCAGAAGAAGGCCTATTTTCTTCTCGGCACTCAAGACCGACCAACAGGTTCAAAACAATTAATCTTAGCTTGCGACGCTACGACCGGTGACAGAAAGAAATTTAAAGCGTTACGCCAAGACCAAGGCGCCGAAATCGGGACGCCAAAGTCGTCGAGGGTGAGAGTGTGGGGATGAAGTGTCTCCTCCCTATCTGTCTGTGGGGTTTATAGGGTGTTTACACGATCCAGCAAACGTCCAGCATTAGCACGTGTATTTTGAATACATTTGCTGAATGTCCAGCAAACTTCCAGCAAATGTATTCAAAATACACGTGCTAATGCTGGACGTTTGCTGGATCGTGTAAACACCCCATCAGGGAGCATCGTGAACTATACGGTGTTTCATAAAAAGGACGCCTTTTTGTTTTTTTCATAATTCACTCAAATAATAATCAATTTACACAAAATTTGTACCAGTTGTAGCTGAAGAAATACTAATTCAAAATATTGCAACAAAATATGGCAGTTGATTAAAAAAATTTTGCTAGTCGTGACGTAATGCTGACGTCATAATGTGTCACGGGTACAAACTGGATAGTCTCAACTGGTGCTGTCAGTTGCTACCCTGCTTCGATGGTGAGCTTAGTCTGGTTCGCTAATGAAAAATCTTTATTGTGTCAGCACTAAGCAACATGGGGACATGAAATCAGGCATCTTGCGATCCAAAAATGCAACCATTTTGCAAGTATGGTGTGCTAGTGAACTGTCTTGCTCGAATGCATAAAAGACAGACATGAATGACACGTAAATGCCATCGCTTTGCATGTGTTTGTAACTGTAACTGTAAAACTTCAACAACTTTCATGAATGAACCAGATTTTTTACAATTGGAGCAGGGTAGCAACTGACAGCACCAGTTGAGACTATCCAGTTTGTACCCGTGACACATTATGACGTCAGCATTACGTCAGGACTAGCAAAAATATTTAATCAGCTGCTATATTTTATTGCAATATTTTGAGTTAGTATTTCTTCAGCTACAACTGGTACATATTTAGCATAAATTGATCATCATTTGAATGAATTATGAGAAAAACAGAAAGGGGTTCTTTTGTGAAACACCGTGTAACTTTTAAAATTTTTCCAGTAGAGTCCAAAGCGTACAGCCCCAACCGAAAAAAGATTTTATGCATATTTGTGATCAGAAAAAAGACATATCTTTTCAGTAAGGTAGGACTCCTGTGCGCGACCAAGAAAATAGGCCTACAGAAAAAACTTCTCGTTCACGCTTCCAGTCTTTAGGCTACCACGACGCCACAATAGGCATTAGTTGGTGGTGTTTGATTGGCTAACATGACCTGTGAAATGCGAATGGTTAACACTGCAGTGATCAAGAGATTTTGGACTGCGCTGCAAGTGCTGTCACGGCTCGGTGTGGAGAGGAGATTGGTGGCAAGATTTCTGAGTTGGGATCAGTGCTGACTGAAGCGTGTCATCAACGACACAAACGCCACATCGATCAGCTGCGCGGTAGCCTACGCTTAGCTACACCGTGCAGGCTTGCCGTAATACAAAATTTCCCATCCATATCTATATCGGTATCAGCAGATGCCTATCCTTCGTACATAATTATGTAGCCACTGAATTGTCACAAAGTAGGCCTATACGTACAGCAGGGAAAAGAACGCTCATTTTTCAAAGAACATAACACAGTCATTTTCGTCTTAGTTTTTTTTTAAAAACTAACTAACAATAAAAACACATTCGCATTGAAATGTGAGCTATTTTTTCAGCGTTCGAGAAAATTTGCACAATTTTATTGCCCCTGTTTTTCCATAAAGCAGGTTGCATAATTCATGTCGGCCTACATATATAGCGGACGTGGAGCCTTTGAAGCGCACTTGGTTTAAGTACTTCCTACTAGCATTAAATATGTTTGTAAGCACAAAAAATTTTTGTTGGGTTACCATTTAAAAAAATTATATAAACTCATGGATAGATTTAGGCCTACTGTACGTTGTCCAACCAACATTAATTGGTTCAACGACTGGAGCAGCAGGATGGCCTAAGTCTGATATCACACATGGAATGGATTGGATATAGGCCTATCCATGGATATATCCATGGATATCCATATCCACGGCAAGCCTGACACCGTATCTCAAAAAACGGGTCACTTTATTTTTTTTGAATAATGTACCGATTCTGCTATGTTATGTTCTGTTTTGCAATGGCGTTTGACCGTTAACACCAGTAGCCTAGGCCTATACAAACCAGTTCCTGACAATCCACTGCCAGCCAATTTCTATTAATTTTAAGACCATAATCGCATGGGCGGCGCCAGAGAAGGCATGCCCTTGCTCTTGCCCCCCGTCGCCCGAGGAAAATTTTTGATGATAATAAAATAAAGTGCCCTCTGGTAGGCTACATACACATGCCAAAACGTCATTTTGCAAAACAAATACAAATATCTGTGATTTTGGGAGTTTCAAATATTACAAACAGTCTGACAAATTTGCACTTTTCATTGAACCTCCAAAAGCTATAAATAGGCCTAAGTGTTTCAGGGGGACTTCGCGCCCCCTGATTCCCTGACTAGGGGCTCAGCCCCCTGGACGCCGCTACTGCGCTACATCTTTTTGATGCACACAACAACTGAATAATGTCCAAATTTGAACGGCACAAAAGATATTGCTCCCCTGCGCCATGATCCTTGCCTCCAATTGCCTTTAAATTCCTAGCGCCGCCCATGCAATCGTCCACACCAAACGTGGACGGTGGAAAACGTTTTTACGCGCGACAGCAGAATGCTTCGCGCATCTTAGCCATCATCTGGGCGTCTGTCCGTCTGTCTGTCTGTCTGTCACACTCGTGGACTGTATCAAAACGATGCAAGCTAAAATCACGAAATCTTCACTGTGGGCTGCCCTAAGGTCTCTAGTTTATCGCGACAAAATTTCGTGCCACTGGGTGCAGGGGTTCCTTTCGAACGAGGGCGTCAAAGAGGAGTACCCCCCCCCCTAAAAAGACGTCATTTTGCCGTTATTGGCTCGAATAATTTGAAAACGGTTGCAGATAGATACATACATGCTGCTTATCATAACAAGCACTGGTGACAGGCTTTTTGGGTTGATGAACATCGATGACCTTGAACGACCTTGAACCCCTCAAAGAGAGGTTTTTAGTAAATTTTTCGCAATTTTTGGATGCAGCGCACATTTCAACACTGAATTGCGACGAAATGGCTGGAGATAGACCAAGACAACCTGCGTATGAAATTTTCAGCATTCAACGTAGATTTTAGCAGTTCAAGTCCCGACCCCCTAGGTTCAAGGAGGC
>Ga0209367_1014220_pt1 | contig 10117 bp, 5 predicted proteins | sample WorMetLIZISLAND2_FD_187412 | JGI IMG/M metagenome (GOLD analysis project Ga0209367, IMG submission 187412) | Marine gutless worms symbiont microbial communities from Max Planck institute for Marine Microbiology, Germany - Olavius geniculatus... ...
CGTTTTCCGTGACGTATGGTGAAACACATTAACAATGAATAAAATTATACGGATTAATTAACTTTCATCATGGTAAGCGCTTTCTGTTTGTGATATTGTTGGTTTTTGCACTTTATTTTGACAATTATCACTAAATAATTAACGGCTTGCACCATAAAGAATTGCAACTGCGGTGCTGTAGACATGAGCCATTATGTTTATCGCAATTTGCAAGCAACTGAAATTGGTAAACTACAGCTGATTATAGCCTTATAGGTAGGGACCAACCGAATTCACGGGAAAAAAGCATGATTTCACGGCAGAATTTTTAAAATGTGTCAAATTTCACGGAAAATTCACGGAAAGAGTTTCGGAAATTCATGGGCCCCACAGACGTTATTTCGAGGTGCTGTCCTAATGAAAACGAAGAAATTTCAGAACAACGAATATTTACTACACTAAGTCAAGACTCAAGACAGTCAATGTCAACTACTTAGTGCTGAAGTGCGACACGTAGCAAACAGCAACATTCTTACAAAAGCTGCTGATAAAACTCTGGAATTGTCATAAATTAAACTGTAAGCGCTAAAATTCACAAAAAATCACGGATTTCACGGAAATCGACGTTTTTCACGGAAGCAGGCCAATTTCACGGAAAATGTCACGGCCGTGAAATCGTGAATTAAGTTAGTCCCTACTTATAGGGTCTATACGTCGTCTACATTTGGCTGAAAGTATTCATTCTGACATCATACACTTTATTTTCATTGCGACTAGGTCATTTTATGATGAAAAAGACTGACATGACATAATTCTGCTTTATGATAAATAAGTAAATGAAAGAGTAAAAACACTGTAAACTAATATGTTTAAGCCACAAATGTCATGCTGGTTAATATCGCTCTAACTGCAGAGTAACAGTATGCACGGCGCGCGCCTGCACAAAACGTCTCGACTAGACGCAATGGCCCGAGACCCGAGACGAGACCTACTGGGCCGAGACCGAAACATATTGCTCCGAGACCGAGACGTTCCGACCGAGACCACATCCTGTCAATGTTTGATGGAGTTATTCGAAAAAATAACACTGACACAGTTTTTTTGCTTCACGATGTATTATATTTTACATACCACATAGTAGTGAATGGGTTCATTTCGCGGCGCTGGACACCAGGACACCTTTATCACCCGAATTGGCGGGTATTTGAACAACGACTAAACGAGATTAAAGATTAGACGAAGCTTACCAACGGTCGATCTGAACAAATGGCATAAACAACTGCGAAGACGTGTCCCGCGCTGATTCCCTGCGGCGAAAAACAATAGCGATGCAGTAATGAAGAGGTCCGACTGCAGAGAATGCTTCGACAGCCGTTTTTCACTGCAGCAGCGCAAGCATCGGCGCATAGCATGCGTTCATCTTCTCTAGTAGACCTACTGCTAGCTGCTGCTTCAGCAGCCGCAGCAGCCGCATAGCAAGCAATAGGCTCAGACGTCGCCGGTTCGCCCTTATTTACACACAGACTAAAACCCTAAAAACCACGGGCTTAGCCCTTCAAACTAGCTCCTGTGTTAAGCGCCGCCTCTATTTAAAACAACGAAAAAAAATTCCAACGGTAGGTGCAAACGAACAACATAAAATACTCCGGTCTGGCGGCTGCACGGCAATTTCAATTCTGTAGTAGCAGCTTGGCTTAGCACCAACGCCGCTAACACGTGGCACACATCAGCGAAGTTAATCAACGCCGAGCCAGGTTAGTACTTGCATGGGTAACCACTCCAGCGAACGGTAGCGCGTTACCGCTGGCCCGCCCACGCTTCGCGGACAAATATTTTAAGGCAGATACGAAGACGATTTGTGATACTGTGTCGTTTGCAAAATCCACACTGGACAGAATAAAAACGAGCGATTTGTTTGTCCGGGCATCTGACTTGCCCAGCCGCAATGTTATCATTCATTCACACTGTAATCTTGCGAAATGTTTCTCTGAAGAGCCACAGCGCGATGCACGAGTCTGTCTCTTTTTCTTGTTTTTTTTTTTTAAAATTGGCATTGCCATGACTGTAAATGCATGCCAGATATTTACAACGCTAAATACTGCTGAAAAATGTAGGCCCTAACCTAAACAGTGTTTTTGTAGCTGGGAGTTATTGTAAATTTAGTAGCCTAACCTTTCGAATACAATGTCAGATAATAAAATAATAATGCTGATATTACGCAATAATAGACACAAATGACAATACAATGAAGTTTCTATGCGAATAGCGTAAGCTTAGTTAACTTATATGTGCTGTGGCAGCCTGAACTACATCTTTACATGAGATTTTGCGAATAATTTTGCATCATTCACTGGCATGACGTCCCGTCAGAACGAATACTCATTAGAACGAATACCATTAGAAACAAATCGGATCAGAACAAAATCCCGTTAGAACGAAATCTCCGCAGAGCGAATCCATGCATTAGAACAAAAACATTAGTCCCCATTAAGCAAATTTTTCATTTTTTTCTTTCGTTCTGAACTTCTGTTAAGTCTTCGTTCTGGTGAGTCTCAGTAAGCCTGCAGCCTATCATAAAACCTGCTGCCATATATAGAAATGTTTCAGACAAAGCAGATGCGACGAAAGCCGTTGAGTTCTGTATATGGAAATAAAGGCGATGAGTGCCACGACACTGGGCAGCACTTTATTTATACCGCACGCCGCGTGTTTGCCGTAATCAAAATGCATCGGCGTGACTAGAATACAGCAACAGCTGCTGTTGTGACGGCTGTCTTGTCGCATAACTGGCTGGGTGGCATGGGAGCGACGTCACCGATGTATTTGGTCCACAAGTAGGCCTACAACAGGCTAGCAGCATTGTAATTTAAAATCTCCCTGATATAATATATAGACATCGGTGCACTAGGAACGCACACGGCCACTCACAGATGAGACCACCGTTCACGCAGTAGTGGCTTGTGCTGCTCCTAAAGACGCGTACAGAGCGACGTAACTGAACTAAACTAAACTGACATGCTGTAGGGCCTAGTTTTTGACGAAATTACCACTGGGCAAGCAGTAATGCATTACAGTAGGCACCGTCTAACGGCGTTGGTGGCCTATGTGACTACGCTCAACTATACGCGTCAACTAATGATCAATGAGCTCGCCCTGCTTGCCCATTGGTTCGTTCGTCAGGAACTAAACCGTTTCAGTTTAGTTCAGATCAGTTCGGTTACGTCACTCTGTAAGCACCTGAATAATACTCTGCTAACGGCCAGCGCATTAAACTATCGTACGCAAAGGTATTTGATGTGATTTGCATATCGACGCCGAATTTCAACGCTGATCGAGAGGCATCGAGGTTAATTATGAGCTGCTTTATTGTCTTGGGCTGAAAATTTACATTTAGCCGTTGAAGACATCATTAATTTATTTCAGCACCATGACTGAAGACCACGAACAACAACACGTAGGCCTAGGTTTTGAGAATCGGTGTTTTTAAGCATATTCTCTCTATACAGGCCAATGGGGGCCAAGGTTGAACATTTGGACATCACTGCGTGGCGTCATCGCATCTCGATCAGTGTCTGTCCACTTTAGGATTTTTACCCGGCAGCTGCTGCAGCAGCAGCTTTCCTCGAGTACGACTATATCGGTCCTGTATATTGCTGTTAGCGCTTAACCGTAGCCTATAACAACTCAGGCTGATAGGGCACGGTCGTCAAAAACAGTCGAGTGACAATCCTGCTGTTCAGTTACGACGCGCGATATTGTCGGCAATAGAGCTCGTCTCTTCAGAGCCGTTTATTATTCTTCCGCTCGGCGCCCTGCAACGCCAGTAAAAGCTGTGTTCTGCATTGCGGCTATATAAGTATGCTCGCAGATATAGCGATAAAATAAAATAGGCTAAAATAAAACATGACAACTCCGGAGACAATCGCCATCGACGCCGTTTAGGCTATACTGTTTATCTCACACAGCGAAACGTGGCGCTATATAATGTGTAAACTTGCACAAAAGTTTTTTTTCCCGCGCAGGGTTTTGCATGTACAGCAGTGAAACAAAATAAGTTGTTCTACGGTTGTTTTGGCCAGTTTTTCTTTCTTATCGCATGTTCGCAACCGCCCGGCCCTAAGACATGTTCCTTACATTTTAAAAAGTAGAACATGAACGTGTTAACGTTGGATTTGTAATGTGACATTTCATAGGCAATGCAAATCTTAAATGATTTGGCCTAAGCAGGGGCGTCATTTAGGGGTGGGTGGGTGCTGGAGGGGTCTACGGACACCCCATGGATTTACGATTTTAGTTTTTTGCCTGTAAATCGTACCTTAGAAACAGTGCTGCAAAAACAATTCGTTGCGCAGATTTAGACCCCCCAAGGATCACTCAAACCTTCCCTCAACGATTTACTAAAATTACGCCATGGGCCTAAATAACCTGTAACTTTTTTTAAATGTTGGCAAACACTAACGTAAGAATCAGATGAATGAAGTTAAAATAACTGAGATGATCGACAGCGAAAAAGCGAGATAGACAGATGAAGACGTTTTTGACTGGTCTCCAGTTGGGAACTAGACGTAGATCGAACGACAAGCAATAATAATTATTCTTCCACAAGGTGCGTCAACTGCGTGAAGAGCTCCCGGTCACCAAGGGCCTTTGATGAGATAACATAAAATAAAATAAAACAACCTCCAACAACTGCGTAAAACACCGTACAAATCGTAGTTTGTCGCAGCGCAAGCGAACTCCCACGATAAGATAAAACTTCTCTGCAAGCTTGTAGAGCCGTGTTTCGCTCTGTGATAAGCTAAATGGAGTCGACGGCGACCGTCTCGAGTTGTTTTTAGTTTTTTTATCTTATCGTAGGAGTGCTATACGTCCGCTTTTGATAAAAGGCTAGCAGTCAACTACGGTGGAAAAAGCAGTTAAGGTTCCAGTACTACAGTTAACTAGCAAGTAGTAGCTTAACTTAACAGGTCCATACCACGTACCAAGTCCTCCAACGTCATAACTCTATCAAGACTGAACGATTTTTTTTACCGACCGTTAAGGCTGAGCCTTGGCTACGATAGATGTGTTGTCTGTCTGTCTGTCTGTCTGTCTGTCTGCCTATCGTCGTCTGTTGTTTGTAACGCAAGGCAGCGGTTAGGCCGCAATTTCAAATGCAAAGTTTCTGCCTGCAGCTATCACACATGTGTGCCGAATTACCGTATCGTATCTTACCGTTTATTGTAGCGTTCCATACAGCAGCGTCACCGTAGCGTGTATGAGACTGCAGTTACGCTGAGAAATTGCTTTCTTTCTGCGACCGAAAGTAGGATGGTGGCCTTCGAATACAGTACGGTCGGCCCACCCTAGCGATAGCTGGGCTTCTTGTCAAATTTTTTTTCATTGCATATAAATTTAGCAGTAAATTTGCAATAACGTAATCATAGAAAATACCGTCAAACGTTCTTCGTCTACGCGTTTTAGGTGCTGTATGAATATGATATAGACTATATTGATGATCATTTAACTGCAAATTTATTTTTCTGTGTTTCGATGTCATATGTTAAACCGGCTTCAGCAAAAACTTGGTCGTCTCGATCGTTGCCAATAAAGATCGTCGAAATATTGTATATTTTTGTAGCAGTTACGATGGCAAAACCGGATGGCTTTTTGGACACGGTGTATTATAAGAACTTGACATTTTGCTTCAGGAAAGACGTTTGAGGTCCATCATGCAGTAAGTCTGACTTGTGATGACAGTTTTGGGGTTTTGTTCTTAACTGTGTGACTGCGTTACGTTGTCTGTGCTGCGTTTATTTTCCTTTTCTTTTTTGTGTATGTCCCTTGTCTGTTTTGCCGCATTTTATGCGAAATAATAGTATAGCTTATGTAACGTTAAAAACCCCTACGCGTCACGCTGGTTTTTATAACATCGTATTCGCGACAGACATCAGCGTCGCATCACACTGTCCTGTAGTATCTAAGCCGTTTGCACGATCAGGCAGACATCAAGCAACCATCAAGCAAATGTATTCAAAATACACGTGTACAACGTGTGCTCTAATTGCTCGATGTTTGCTTCATCGTGTAAACGGGGTATAAAGGCCTAGTGGCAGTGGCGTCGTGACTGGAAGCTATTGCCCCGCCCCTGAATTCAAGTCTGTCCGAAAATTTTCTTCCAAACATACATTTGGGGCTGAAATTCCCCCATTTGAATGAATACATTTAGAGGTCAACAAAACTTTCAACAGTCGTACGTAATTTCTCCCCGGTCGGAAATTTGCTCTGTTGTCTGTCGGCGTAGAAAAATCGCGACTTTCTGCTTCCCCCAAATCTAGTATAGCCCATGACCGACGCCGCTGCTTGCCTACACTATCAGTCGCCGATATCTTGACCGCTCGCTGGATGTTCGGACGCAGACGAGTGAATCTGGAACTCGCTGCGCCGCGCCGCGCCGGTAGCCCTGTACCACGGTGGGCCAAAAAATTGGCACCATTTCTTATACGCCTTAACTTCATCAAACATTAGCTGATTATCAAAGTCTTTTTCACTGTCAGAATGAAGAAAAATTTGCAATAGCTTAACATTATCACTAAATATCTCACCACAGCTCGTGTGTCGCTACACTACCTTGTGTAATATTAGTGTCTTGAAAGCGGCAGTTGAAAACAAGACTTCTGCAACAACATATATTCTAAGACATCAACAACAGACAATATCGTGTTGTCTCAGTTATTGCCTGAAGTAACCGCAACATCCTGCAGTTTTTACGCGCGAAAGCAGCTACGCAATTCTGTCTGTCCGTCTATCTGTCCGTCTGTCACACGAGTGAATCAGTCAAAAACGGTGAGCTAAGATTACAAAATTTTTACCGTCGGCTGCCTGGAAGACTCTAGTTTCAGGCACCGTAAAGCTTTTCCATAAATTCGAAGGGGATCACCCCGAACGAGGGCGCTAAATGAGAGGGGTGGGGAAAATTTGCGAGTTCGAGCCAATAAGTCGCTGTATCTCAGTAACGGTGCGTCACTAATAGGAAGTCGTACACAGGCTTTCGATTGCCACCGAGATCAGTGACCTTGGATGACGTTGAACATCAATATAGGTTTCTTATGGATATTTTGGCGATTTTGGGCTGCGACAAAAGTCTATATCATTCACAAGGTGGCGCCACGGAACTATCGTTATGCGATCGAGATAGATAATTTGGTATTTGTATATTAACTTAGCGTGAACACCCCAATTTTCAGCTAAACTAAGAACAGGGACTGTTATAGCTTTTCACGCGTCTCGTGAGCATTAGCTCAAATTTCTTGTTACATCAAATGTTCAAAGTGTCCGCCTTGCTGCTGAACGACGCACTCAAGCCGACGACGCCACTGACCAGTGGTGCGATAAGCGAAACACAGCGCTTTGGCTGTTGCAAGACACTAGGTAGTGTAGCAATGCATCTGAGGTCTGGTGTCATCTTTATTGACAGTGATATTTTTTGCTGATTCTGATGGTGGAAGAATTTGGAAAATCGGTTTATATTTCATAAAATTCAAGGCGTATGAAACATGGTGCCAATTTTTTGGCCCACCCTGCATATGGCGTGTTGTCCAGATTGGGACATCGCGGCATTGATCTCTGTCGCACAGCGAATTGCTCGCTGGCTGCCTTGTCTTCTGCCCCAGTGCAGCTATAGGCCTACTGACTCACCTACCGACTGACTGACCGTATCTGCTGAACGCCGCCAGAACGGATGGCGCCGCATAAAACCCGATCAGATAATATTTACCGGCTAGCCCGTACCGTACCGCACGTGGAACGGTATGTGTTCCAAACCAGATAAATTTAACCGCTTGTAATATTATAACTGATAGCGCGCCTAATTTTGTTTCCGCGAAGTGGACAATGAATGGCGAGAAGGATGCGGAGAAACATATCGGCACGGACAAGAACGAAAATACCGCGGAAATTACTACGCTGCGTTAATATGCAACCACAGGCGCGAGTTACTGCATGCTGTAACTCAATTCACTGTTCTGTACGTGGTTCGTCATCACGAAAATGCCAAGCGTGTACATTTTTAACGCAGAGTCCTGGTACATACAGCGCGACTATTTATTTTACTCGTGAATTTTTGAACATCGACGTGGTGAACTATGCTAGTCCAAGTAAAAAGAAGCAGCCCGTAACAACAGCGCTGCAATCTGTTTATCGCAGAAATATTAACCAACAAAATATTTTTGTGCACTGGCGTCATGGCAATTGCCCACTCTAAATTTTTGGCCGTCAAAAAACGGAAATCCTTTTCTTGTAAGAACATTTTGTCAAAAGTGCAAAATTTTGGGCTGAAACACCCCGTTTTGGAGAAATATAAGAACAATAAAATTTTGAGCACCCATATTCTCCTCTGTCGAAAATTGCAACTTTCCGCCCCGCCTTTTAAGGCACGAGAGCAGCTATGGCTTCAACGCGTCTTAGCCGTCCGTCCGTCCGTCACACGGGCGGATCAGTCAAAAATAGTGCAAGCTAGGATCACGAAATCTTCACCAAAGGCTGCCGGGAAGACTCTAGTTTTAAGAACCGTAAAGCTTTTCCATAAATTCGGAGGAGGTCACCACGAGCGAGAGCGTTAAATGAGAGGGGGTAGGAAAAAAATTTGCGATTTTTGACCATTTCAATAAGTCGCTGTATCTCAGAAACAGTGCAAGATAGGGCATTGGTTACTATTAATCGCTAATAGCAAGTCGTACACGGGTTTTCGATTGACACCGAAAACAATGACCTTGGATACCGTGAACATTGAAATGGAGGTTTTTATGAATTTTTTTGGCGATTTTGAGCTGCAAAGCGCATTTCAAAAGCGAATTGCGCAGAAATCAATATAGATAGACAAGGACAAGCTGTGTGCGAAATTTCCAGCATTGAACGTAGATTTCAACGGTCCAAATATCGATTTTCTACGTTCAAAGAAACCTGCGCACGAGGGCATCAAAGAGCCGTACCCACGTAAAAGTCGTTACTTTACCGCTGTTGGCCAGTATGCTTAGTAAGATGTGCAAAAGCAAATCAGCATGTTATACAAAACACAAATACCGATATCAGTTTTTTGGCAAAATGCAATACATGCTGTAATAAAGAGGACACGATGTGACATGTGTGACTTTTTGAGAGACAATAGTTGCCAATCGTGTTTGTAGCTTTTCAGTTAATCATTTCTGAGCCGACGCGTGCGCTATCCAGTATGAATTCATTGTTGTGAATGGCCAAACTACGACTTCTGCATTTCACAAGGTAGTGTAGCGACAGTATTAAAGTGAAGTGGTAAAAAATAGAGTCATCTGCGTCAAGTTCTTTCCTGATGTGGCATGCCAAATTTACTAAAATCGGTCAATGTTTCACGAAGCTATTCACAAAATAAAAGGGGCACTTTTTTTGGACCACGATGTAAAAATACGAGTGATAATAACAGTTAAAATTTGCATGCAGTAGCTAATGAATTATGAACTATCATCGTCAAATAAAACAAACAGCAGTTTGTTTTGGCAGAAAGCATGCTAAGTCGACAACGTCATACAGAATAATGAAATATACTACAAATATATAAAATAAATCGGCACATCAGAATGACCACAGTTAGGTTAGATTATCCACGCAATAGCTAATAGCTGAATTATCACACCACAAAGATAAGCACAAAAAGTATAACATAACCTGTCTGAGCATTCAGTGTAAGGCCTAAATTATTCTGGCAACAAATGAACATTTTTTGTATAATTGAACATTTGCACCAAGCAACAAAACGACGATTGGCGATGGCAACTATCCTCCACGCTGTTCCTTTTCCAGCTTGTCCAGATAGATTTGAAAGCACTCCACCATTTGCTGTCAACGGCAAACAAAAAATACATAGCAAAATAGTTACTTAACTTACTACGCTACAAAATACACAGCAAAAAAATTTGAAAAAAAACTAAGGGCCTAAATGGTTGGAACAAAAGAAGTAGGGTTAGGTGGTGCTAAGTTGATCCACGCTATATATAGCTAATAAATGTACAAAATATCAGTTTATACACTTGTTAACGGCGACATGCAATGAGTGACACATCGAAAACAGCAAAAATCATAAAAAGGTGATATCACTCACCATCACATCGCCTAACTGTCAATGTGC
>Ga0209367_1014221_pt1 | contig 10116 bp, 6 predicted proteins | sample WorMetLIZISLAND2_FD_187412 | JGI IMG/M metagenome (GOLD analysis project Ga0209367, IMG submission 187412) | Marine gutless worms symbiont microbial communities from Max Planck institute for Marine Microbiology, Germany - Olavius geniculatus... ...
ACACAGACCCAGAAACCTGACTGCTCGTGTCCGATATACCTAGTGATGGAAATTCAATGTCAGACAGCGGTACAGAGTTCTGGCATACAGCAGCAACCTGTTTTTTCAGTTGTCGTAATTGCTTGGCTTCCTCCCGAAGGGCAGCCACTTCATCCGACAGCTGCTTAACAGCACGAACTTCTGCACGCAAACTCTGTAACTCCGTAAGTATTGCTGCAACATTGCAATGATCACAGAGATTATTAGAACTGTCATTACTTTTTCATATGCAGTTTTAATAGTAAGTTCTTACAATCTTAGATTTAGGTTGTTTCTGTGTTTTAGGTTTCGTGTTAGATTTTTCTATAAAGGTTAAACAGTTTACTGTTCCATTATTATGTGTATGCACGTGCATTGCCTGTATAAAGGCCATCCCAAAAATGACCTATACTGTGTCATGTGGGAGGTTAAACCCTACACTCTCATTCACTATGACTACAAATACTACTACTACACAGTACTACAACAGTGGTTGTTGTTGTTGTTGCTGCACAGCTGCCAGGTCGACGGTGGGTCATGACATTGGCATCGCAGTTCTATCACTGATAATAATCGTCATTGTCATTATTCTGGCTGTGTTGGGGTTTCGTCGTTTCGCTCGTCATCGCCGTCGTCTTCAGTTTTTCACGACCGGCATCAAGAATCCCTTTACCAGCATAAGCAGCAGCTCCAGCGGCGCCCACTTTGTCACGATGATGGAGGAACCCGAGGTGGACTTCCAGCCCTGCGAACCACGACAACTCGAGATTATCACTGCCTCATCACCCAACGTGTCACAGTGATTACCCCACACCTGCCCACTGTATTATAGTAGAAGTTGTCCCAATGTGTCACTCATGATGATATGCTTTTAATCATGTGAACTGCGTGCGACATCACACTGTGTCATAGTAATTATTACCACTTGCCCACTGTGCTGTAATCCCCACTATGTCACAGTCTGCTCTCTTCCGAATTATAATCTCTCCCTATCAGGTACCTAGCCATGATCGGCTTGAGCGATGGGCTGCGGCCGAAATGTCTGGGGTGGGAATTTGGGAGGGGTTTCCCAGCTGACTAAGATGTCTCGGGGAGTGCCATGGCTTCCTCAAGTGGGCTTTGGTGTAGAGTCCGAGCCATAATTGAATTGGGTGCATTTTAAGCATCACATATGCATCTGGTTTGAAGGATATACTCATGCGTTAGTTGCGTGGCATTGCTACATGATAATGGCAGATATACCAGTAGTTGAGGAAAACTGCTGAACGAGGGCTTGGTCAGCATTATTGGGGGGCTTTGGCCTCTTAGCCCCATAGATCCATACACATTTAGTATATTACTGCTGAATATTTTTGTCACTGGCAATGATGGGGGATGGGGTGTAGACCCCACCCCTCTTTCTGGCTAGGTGGCTGCTTCCCGCTGCAAAGTTGCATTGATCTGATTCTGATGTTTATAGTTTTTCACCATGCTTGGTGTTTTGAGTTTTTATCTTTTTAATTTCTGTTTTTATGTTTTTGCTCTCACTGATTTGGAGTGATATTCCATAGCCATCTGATATTATGTGATCTGGACATTTTTGGAGAAGTTTTGATTTATGCCTATATTTGCAAAGTTGTAACATATTACTGTATGTTGTGTGAATGGTACCAGTGAATGTGCTTTCTGATGCTGTATAGATTCTCACCACTTATGCTGTGTACAGAAACCTGTAATTAGTGTTACTACAAGAGGCTGTCAAAATTTTTGAGCTGCGATATGTTAGACTACAATTTTTGCCACAATCTGTAGATCGGTGAAACGTACATTCTTACCGACTGATACCAGTTTCCTGCGGGTATGACGTCATTGTAATTTATAACATCACAGATTATGAAATGGAAACGATTCGCAGCATCAGTTCAAAGAGCAAGGAAGGTGAATCTTGCTAATATATAAACACCGAATTTTTCTTCCAGCCTAATACACGGAGGCTCAAAACTTTTGAACGACTTTTGTATAAGGGTCATGGAGAACCAAACATTAGTGTGAACTTTTCCCACACTTAGAATTGGCAGTTCTTACAGTTTTAGATATAGGTTGTTTCTAGGTTTTGTGTTTCATAAAGCTTGAACTTTCTGTATATATTCAAGTTTTTGTTCGATTATTATGTGCACTTGCATTGCTTGGAAAGGCCATCCCGAAATTACCTATATTGTGTCGGGGGGAACAGTTAAACTCCACTCACTCACTTTCTCACTGCACGAGTATCAGGTGTGTCATTTTTATGCGCGACAGCAAGAACTGCTGTAGCACATCTTAGCCATCACAATTCCATTTGACTGTCCGTCCATCCGTCCGTCCGTCACATGGGTGGATCAGTCAAAAACGATGCAAACTAGGATCACCGAATCTTCACTTTCAGCTGCTTGAAAGACTCTGGTTGCAGGATCCGTAAAGCTTTTTATGAACTAGAAAGGGGTCACCCAAAGGGGAATGCTAAATTAGAGAGGGATAAAAAAAATTGCGATTCATAGCCAATAAGTCGTTGTATCTCTCAGAAACGGTGCGAGATACTGCCTAGGCTACTATTAATCACCAACACAAGGGCTTTCAGTTGGCACCAAGATCAATGACCTTGAGTGACCTTGAACACTAAAATAAAGCTTAGTATGGTTTTTTTGGCAATTTTTGGCTGCGACACACATTTCAAGAGCGAATTATGCCGAAATTATTAGAGATAGACCAGAACAACATGTGTATGAAATGTTTAACATTAAACGTAGATCTTAATGGTCCAAGTCGCAAACCCTTATGTTCAAGGATGCCTGCGCACGTGTCGTACCGAAATCTGTCAGATATTTACGATTTTGCGCTAACTTATCTGTAGTGGAGTCGCTACGTAGCAGCGGGGTGTGACGTCGTAATAATGATGGCGTCTGTCTGATACTACTGACCGAGACCTCAGAAAGGGACCCTGGGTTCATTGTAGATATATGTACATTTGCCCTGTATCGTTATTCATCTGTACATAATGTATTGTACACTTTACACAGTGTTGTAGTGTATTGTAAGTCTTACAATCTATAAATAAGTAAACGATGATGATAATAATAATTTGCACGTAGTGTAAGGCTGACTTTCTTATATCTTGTAAGCAAGAATGCGCTAGACTATTTGCATTCTTAAGTGATTATTGATAAATTACTTTTTTTATTATTAGCTGGGTGCCCACAGATTACCAAAAGTCGTGAAATTTAAAATTGGAATTAGGCCTAGGTGCTGGAAATTCATTGGAAATAAAACCGAATGGTTGCTGCGTTTTTGACCTGTCTACAATACATGTATTCCCCCTTTACAAATCATGCATTATGATCATCGTTTACTGCCAGAATTGGTTAACTTCTGAACGATAAACTATGCATTCTGTAAAATAATTGATGTAAGTCTGACTTGTTCAATATCCACTCCATTGAATAGTCCTGGAAAGTCGTGGAAAATCACTTTCATTGTTTTAGGTCTATATGCACCCTGCATTTATATGGATTAATTGATATTTGATTCTCTGTTATTGATGTAGTGCCTTTGTACACTGTGTCTCAAAAAAGCATCCCCAACATTTCGACTGTAACTTGAAAACCAACTATAAGATTTTAATAATCTTTGGTACAAATATTCTTGACACAGCAAATGACCATTCAGATTCTCACCTCACAGAATGTATGCTTCTGCACTACCTAGGGAAAGCAGATCAAGCGAAATATGTGTTAAAATAAGCAGCAAACCTGAAAGAAACATCCCCAACATTATCGATCATACCTTGAATAAAGATTAGCAGATTTTTAATAATTTTTGGCAGAAATATTTTCGACACAACTGGTTATTAAATAAGTGTTTCAGTTTCCACCTCACCCGACGTCTGCTTTTGCACTACCTGGGGAAAGCAGACCAAGCATAATACGTGTCAAAATGAATGAACAAACGTCGGTAAATTCCATTTATCCTAATTTGTGGGCCCCAACAGCAGGTATATTACAAGGTTTGACTGTTGCGCAGCAGTGTGTCTACCAGATGAAGTTTAGGAATGTTTGTAAAGTTAGAAGTGACTGGTACAGCCTGGATTGGTCAGGAGCAGAACTTTGTTGATACTGTTGTCAATGAATGGAGAAAGCGTCTCCTTGCCTGTGTTCGCATAGTAGGCCAACACTTTAAGCAATTTTACTACAAGCAGTTGAAAAATGGACAACTGGATGAAGTGTCAGCCAAAGTGTCAGAAATGTAAACAAAATGTGTTTTTACGCATTATGTTAATTAAGCAATCATATCGCATTGGATAAAAAATTGATATTTCACTGGTTGTGCTTTCCGCAGGTAGTGCAGAAACAAACGTTGAGTGAGGTGGGAAACTGAATGGTCATTTGATGGCAAGTTGGGTCAGGAATATTTGTACCAAAAATTATCAAAATCTGAGTCAAAAATGTCGGGGATGTTTTTTGAGACACAGTGTAGTGCACTTGTGGTCTTATGTAATTAGAGCGCTGGAAATTTTACACACGATAATGAGCTGATAATATGGTATAGGCCTAGTAATATTAATTGTAATTCAGTCTCGAGTTTTCGATCTCATTTTTGCCATCATGGTTTATAGTACACATGTAAGCAGTGTAGTACAGTTGTTTTGTGACAGTGCAGTAAATAGTCTAGATTTTGAAGTTATACGGAGCTGAAATATAATGTGCAGTTTGTGATACAGAAAAATCGTTGAAATAGCACGTTTCTGTCGTTGTTTTATTATATCCGCAATGAGCGCAGTATTAACATAAGCCTAGTGGTGTACATACTACGTGTGACGAGCCATTCTGTAGGATTGGACATTTGAACTGTCGCTGTAATGTGTGAGTGAATTTGAATAAAGTCTACAGAGTTCAAGAACAAGAAGCCCAGCTGTCACTAGAGAGAACCGACCGTATTGCCTGCGTCCGAAGGCCTGCAAATATGAACTTCTTGTTAACTTATAAAAATGCGAGCGTACACTCTCGGCCACTCCCTCAAAATAACTTGTAAGCAATTCGCGCTTAAGTATTTGGGTGCAGTTAGTATCCCCGTTTGGGAAGTGGGGGGAGTGTCGGGGATCCACCTTGGTACCACATGGTATCTATATGGTATCTATGCTTCTTTGGACAGTTTTCCGATAAAACATACCGTTTAGCCACAATACATGCATCATAGACAACAGCCAGACAGACACAACAGTGTGCCATAAGCCATATAATACGGTCGGCTAAAAAGCGTTTAATAATGCCGCAGCGGTTTTAAAACGTGACTGACGTTAGCCTATGCCCGTAGAAGCAGCTAGTGAATAACAAAAACATCATCCACAGTACACAAACGTATGCAGCAAATCAATTTGCCAACAGCGTACAAACTGAGATTCGCAGTGACAACTCTCGGAAATTTGCAGTTGTTGTGTGAGTGACGAAATGCTGTGAAAAAAGTAGTTCAAGCAAAATCAGCAGAACATATTTGCAAGAAAATTCAGATGCAAGTGACGAATTTGTGCAGACAGCCATGTTAGACTTTAAATTTGACGCGACTGGGGGCTAATTTTTCAAGTCCCTTATAGTCGCCACCTACGCTGGTACGATCTTTAAAATCGACTTAGTCTGCCAGTACAACATTATTAGGAAAATCGTTGGTTAAATATTTCTCGCAGATATGGACAAAATGTACTGTCTTGTGTCGGCGTATGTTGAACCATGGTCTGGAGTGGTATAAGTGAGTCAAATGAACTTATATCCCACCCCAGACAGTGGTTTAACCGACACTTATTCTACGTCTGGCTACGGTCGGTCGTGCAGCCTACACTGTCGCTCGTTTGGTCACGTTTTACTGCACACCCGAGGAGTTATCAACCCGTTATACCACTGCCGACGTAGTGCTGGAGATAGGCAGGACAAATGCAACCGTGAAATACGTAAGTAAGTATGTTTGTAGTCGACGCACTTGAACAAAAAAGTCGCAACGGCGCCGCAGTCTCAATCGAACGCAAAACGTCTCGTGTATAATTATAGTCGTTTGAAATCTTGAAAACAAGTTAGTGTTTTGGTGTTAGTTTGCCTCTCGACTAAAGTGAATAGTTAGCCGCGAGACTGCTAGCGGGCACAGCAGCAGTTGTAGTTGTAGTAGTAAATCGCTGATGCTGATCTTGACCGCTGACGGCTGGCAGTTCATAGCGATGTCCTGCCGCTGAAGTATCCTGTACACCAGTGGTCTGGTGATGGTGGTGGTGGTGGTGGTTCCATGGCGGCGTAGGCCTTGTGGTCGCTGGGTCGTTTCTCACGTTCTCCGCTGCTGGTAGATCGGCAACCATCCGGCGTACGCTGTCAGGACTCTCAGATACTATGACCGTGTGTACTACCACCACTACAACTGTCGGGAGTCTCATACACTACGACATTCTACTACTAATACTGGGGGCTACTACTACAACAATGATTACAACTACTAGTGGGACTATAACAACTACTACTACTACAACTGTCAGGACTCCGTATACTATGATACTGTGTACTATTAATAGTAGAAAAAATGATTGCCGGTTTTGTGGTACAATCAGTCATTTTTGACAGATCGAATACTAAGGATTACTACTACTACAACAACAACAACTAGTGGGACTACAATTAGTACTACAACTACGACTACAACTGCTACTACTACAACTGTCAGGACTCTCATAGACATGCTCCACTGGCTGTATTGTGTCGTCGCAGCGGCGTCGTGACGCCGATGACACACAAGGTAGAAATTCGGCGCCGGACTGAGCACTGAGTTGCAGCAGACGCATCGTTGCGTACTCGTTGCCCAATTCGCTTTGTCCGTCGACGGCCTGAATTACACAATAAACAAATAAGTCAATCGTTTTGTTAATTTATAGGCCTAATGCGTCCCGTAAACAGTCTCTAATGTCTCTGCACAGTATTTCAAAGAAACCTGCTTAAAACGACGTCAGCCTAGTGCTGACATCGTTTGCTACCGTCCAGACTCACGGAAGTTACTTATATTTAATTTCAGCTAAAAATTCACTTCTATATTGTAGTACCTGGTGTGCCGTGTGCGAGATGAACGTTTTTTGCAGGTTTCTGACCTTCATTGACATTGATCTGTTATCTTTTGAACCGAAAATTGGCACATTACTTACTTCTGCTCTGACACACAAAGCCAATTTTGGTGGTTTTAAGGTTCTTTTTGTTTTCGAGTTAGGAGCCCGTGCCGTACAGGACAGATAAACACACAGAGTGACGGGCACGACCAGTCATGTGAACTTTTAGAACGGCCGCACGATAAAGCATAAAAAGAAGCCCAACTGTCGTTAGGGCAAACTGACCGTGCCGCTTATATACGATGGCCAGCGTTCGACTTTTGGTCGCGGAAAGAACGGAATTTCAATCTCGTGCAGGTATGGCGACGCTGCAATATCGAACGCTAAAATACGATAGAATAATTCGGCGCGCGTGCATAAGTGATGGTTGCAGGCAGCAACTTTGCATTCAAAAGTGCGGCCAAACCGGTGCAGATAGAGACGTGGTTACCACTGACAGCCTAAAGAAACTCGTCATCGCCCTTCTTAACCGTATCATCGCCAACCCCCTACGACGTACAGTTTAGCCAGAATACGTGCGTTACAGGCAGACGAAACATTGTAGGTACCAAAGGCTCAACCTAATGTTGGGCCAAAAACCAAAACTGTGAACTCGATAGTACGTACTAACCGGTATCAGAGCGTTGGGCTGCAGAGGGTATCTGATAGCTCCATGAACCTTCTCCTGCGGCGCTAGAGCGGTTATCCGGTAGTCGTAGTAGTCTGTAGTGCTTAGGCCGTCGCTTGTCCGACCGTAGTGACGTATCTGCTCGTCCGATCTACCGAGTCGCCTGCAGAACATGCAGCAGCAGCATCAGACAGCTATTCAACAGGCGCAGTTTAAATTACTGGGGTAGCTACAATTCGCCGCGATCTCAACACTCAGAGAAAAATAAAATATCTTTAGCAGCCGCCTAAACTGTTCAAAGCGAACTTCAGTGTGTCTCAGATGAGCTGGAAGGTTGCTTCACAACCTAGGACCTGCAGAACCTATACACATCTATCAGATAGAAGTTCGCTCTATGGGTTGGCATTAAAAATCACACTACACGCAAAAGCAGTTTTTTTGATTGAACAACAGCTCTCAGTAATTCCGAGTTATCATTCCTTCATTGTGAGACTAGAACAACGTCGTCGCGTGGCAATGGGCAACTGCCTCCCCAGCTAAATTTTAGCATGTCGGAAAACTTGTCATGTTGTCAAAAAATTTTCTTCTAAAATACAAAATGTGAGGCTAAAAATTTTCTATTTTTCAGGAATTTAAGGCCAAAGTTGAAGTTTTGTTATTTACCCATAATCCCCTCTGTCAAAATTTGCAAATATGTGTCGAAACTGTCAAAAAAGTGTAACTTTCTGTCCCCTACTTTCTTAATCCACGTCGTCGCTGGACGGTTGGAGACATGTCCCCTGCAGTAGTACTTAATGGATAAAACGTATACATAGTACGAGTATAGTAGCTTAGACGTACCATCTGATGCAGAGGGTGCCGACAACGAGTATGGACAGAACAACAAAGACCGCTATGGTGATCACCATCACCACCGACATCGCTGTATAAAAACATAAACATAAACAGTTACATAAAGTAAAGCATTAATTTCGATTAAAGCTAACCGTCGTAATTCTTTGCAACAAATGCAAGTTTCAAGAAAATTGCATGTATTTTGTTTAGCAACAAAACTTCAGGCTGGTATGTTATTATTCAGCTAACAGCAGCTGTCACAAATGCACTGAGACGCAATCGGTGGCCTAAAGGGCCTATTTTCGGTTCATCCAGTATTGCAGTCAGACTAAAATTGCTTGCTGTCGTAACTGCGTGCAAAAATTAAACGCTTATCAAAAGAGATAGACAGCTGTAGAGAAAAATAAACAGCTACAAAGTCTGGGTGAACGTACGGTAAGGTAGACCAAAGCTTCTAAACAGAGTTGGCAAAGCTCGAGGCACTGTACACACATCCGCAAACGCAACAACTTCACTATGTTCTCGTCAAACTAAAATACACTGCACGTAAGTATTATCGAACTGCAGAAACGGCATGGACGCAGGTAATGTCCTTACTACGAGCAAAAGTTTTGCCAGATCTAGTGCCAGCATTTATGCGGCGATTCGTTTTTGACGTCCATCGGCCATGACCTTTAACATAATTAACTAAAAATTTGGCACATTGCTTATTCCTGCCCCAAAAATGCTTGTGTCAATTTTTGTTTTTTTCCTGCGTTTTTTCTTTTTTTCAGTAAAAAGCCTATACGTGAAAAAATGACAGACAAGACGGACGGACTGACAGACGCGCATTCGGGCAGGACCCGTAATGCGGCTTATTAAGACTCAACGAAACGTTGTTGTTTACATAAACAGCCAACTTCAAGATAACAACTTAAAACGTGAAACATGTGGTCACACGACAACAGGTGCGTGCATTCTCATTGGAGCATTAGCTGTCAATCAAATCAATAACTATGCACTTATCAATCGTCATTCGTCCCTGCAAGACGATATTACGAAGACATTCTTTAAGCCTATACTCTACCAGTTTCGATTTCTTGAGCATTTGCTGTACAAAATGCGCAACAGCGGTTGATAGGCGGTAAATTTAAATAATACCTTTAGATTGCCCGACCCCGAAAATAGGGGGTAGGTAAACACAGCGCGTAATTATCTCTTACGGGGACCGAGTTATACCGTTTTGAATCTCCATAGGCCCCAATGCAAATTTTAAAAAAAATTGGGGTAAAATAGGGGAAGGAGTTATCAGATTTTCATCCCAAACAAACTCGATCTTACTTTACGGGCCCCGAATCACTGTGCAACATTTCATCAAAATCGAATCAAAATTGCGGCCGTAGGAGTGTTTACCAGTTTCGATTTCTTGAGCATTTGCTGTACAAAATGCGCAACAGCGGTTGATAGGCGGTAAATTTAAATAATACCTTTAGATTGCCCGACCCCGAAAATAGGGGGTAGGTAAACACAGCGCGTA
>Ga0209367_1014222_pt1 | contig 10116 bp, 8 predicted proteins | sample WorMetLIZISLAND2_FD_187412 | JGI IMG/M metagenome (GOLD analysis project Ga0209367, IMG submission 187412) | Marine gutless worms symbiont microbial communities from Max Planck institute for Marine Microbiology, Germany - Olavius geniculatus... ...
AGTATTCTGCTCAGCTACTATTCGGTTTCGCTTAATGTATACTCAGTACCTTCACTACTTAAGACCCGCCTTCACGCGTCGGCGTGCTCAGGTGTTTAAGCCAATAGCTAGCGTCGCCGCCGTCACGGTCAGCGGCGCCACTTCAAAGGAAGGACCCAAGGTGTCCGTCCCCAGGGTGACGTAATACGACCCAAGATGTCATACAATCTCTTAGATCAATGTCCAGTCGTGTCTGTCGGTCGCATTACGCGGCAGGTTTTTCAACGATCGACACGGCTCGTTGGTCATGAGTGACAGACTGACAGGCCAGGCTATACGTACAGGCCTACTATTGTCAATAATTCACCGAGGCTTACGCTGAAGGAAGACGTCAAGTTACGAGTACCATAAATGTTTTCTGCAGGGGTGACGGACATTTTCCCGCTATGTATAAGACTGCACGTGGCGACTGTGGGGATTATTTCACTTCGTGCCCGTAAAACGTTTCATCCAGAAGAGAAGACGTGGATAAACCTGACAGTAGATCTTCTGCAGAGGTGCGTCGTAGATGTCAGGTCGTTTATCTTTCTCGACGGATGAACGAACGAACAGGTGTTTTTACCTTTTGCATATGGTCAAACTTGAACAAGTCGAAGAAGACTGCTGACCCAGTAGCTGTGAACATGCTGGCAGTGCTGAGTGCATAGTGCAAGAAAGTCTACTAGGAGCAGAACTGAACAGTGTGCTAATAGAAAAGAGCTGAATGTCTATCTCTGCCTCCTCACGGAACGCTAGCGACTCGGTTTCTGTGACGACAGTGTCGTAAAGATACAACACAAGGTAGTGCAGCAATTAAGACATACGGTAGTTCACTGGCTACATGCGAAGATTCACTGCCGAAGAACGACTAGACACAGTCGATCAAAAGCAGCAGTCATACAGTCGTGTATATCATCAGCCTGCGTCCATCAATCACAACACTTCTTCCTGTCATTCAGCTGCGGCTGCTGCGGATGTATGCAGTTGGCGAGAACATTGTGTTGTACACTGACCGACGTCGCTCCGCCAGCAGCGCTGTAATAGCGCGCGGAAACGCACAGGGGTAGGAGGTTGGCGTTCCCGTTATTAGTCCTTATATTTTGCTGGCATTTCTTTTCTTTTTTCCCTCGCGAAATTTCCGAGCTCCGTCGGCCGATCGACGCAAAATTTTGCACCGTCATCGGAAGTGTATTCGATTTTATAATTTCTGTCCAAAATTTCGGGGGACCCTCCGCCAAAAAAATTTAAGGGCCAAAAACATGCAAAATTTGGCGCGATTTTGGACGACTTCAAAGTTCGGCGACGAATATCTCCGGAAAGGATAAAGATATTCAAAACGGACAAGTACACGATTTACCGCAACTTCTCCCGCGTTCGGGAAAAAAGTTAAATGAACTTTAGTCTACTAATTACTGAGATCTCGAGGTGGAATCATACCCACCCAAATCGACTTTTGGAAAACCATATTTCGGCCCCTAAGGGGTGCTGTGTCCCCAAATTTTTACACGCGCTAGAAAATGACCAAGTCTTACTAGCGCACACCCAATTAAGGACGGGTGTCTCCCTTACAATTTTTCCTCAAATGGGGGTCCAAAATTCGCTTGAAATTTAACGTATTAGCCGCAAGATGTTTGGAGCCAGGGGTGGGTGCCAAGCGTTCCGCCACTTCTTTCAGCACTGCGCCGCAGGTCGTCAAGCTAATTACCAGGTAGGCTACTGTAGCAGCTGCAGCGAGTGACCTACCGTTTACCGACATCCTGGGTCATGCGTCGCTGCAGCTGTCACTTCTATGGATACGCCTTTTCTCTCATTCTCAGCCTTCCGTGCACTTTCTTAACCCGTTCGCATCTAGACCATGCGTAAGCAAAAAAAACTTACCTGCAGACGCAGTATTGTTTTTAACCACAACCAGAATTGTCCGTCTTATGACGACACCCTTCGTCGCCGAATAAGTCGAGCAGCACCTTTGCATCGCCTCTACAGTGACGCCATGGTGACGATCGAGTATAGAGTAAATAATTACCATTGCTAAGACCATGTCAGTAGAATATCAGACAAGTAAGTAAGTTGATTCTGATATGAGAGTCGAAAGAAGAAAGCTTAGAGACGCTGAAGACCGACGTGAAGTATTCTTAAAAGGGTTAAAGAAGACGATCCGGTCAGTTCCGGTGGCTGAACAGTGCAGTACAGTTCGCCCGCTCTTAACAACCATTAGCTGTGCGGGCGGGAGCGCTGACGAAAGATCACGGCGTGTTTTTACATGTCCACCAGCGGCCGGTTTGATCGTCGGTCACACCGCCGAAACACTGAGTAGCATTGGATGCACCGCGCTGTAGGAGGCGACTCAGTTAGAACTGACGTCACTGGAAATGTCCAAAATGCGACGTTTGGCAATAAGCGCTAAGAAGACAAGACGAGATTGGGGTGAAATCGACGTCGTTAAAATACGGGCTAGGTCGCTCACATTCGTATTTCAACGTTAAATTTGTGCAAAATCTTGGTAACGACTCGTGCAGTGGTCGTTTTAGTAAGTAAATTTAGTAAGTAAATTTAATTTATAAAGCGCACAATGTCAGCGAGAAACTCACTGAATATGCGGACAATTTTACAATATTCCTTTATTCTCAATAAATTCACGAACAAATCAACTTACTAGTGTTCATATATCTCTGAAATAAAACAGATTTGCTGTGCTTAGAATCTTAAAACACCGTTATAAAATTGTTTCAGTTATTTGTTGTCACAATCGGTTATTATTTTGTAGTAGAAGTTTATAGCGTTCTTTATTAGCAAGCTATTGATCCCACAGCGTCGCAGTAAATGTCAACAGACTTAAAATCCCCGCTGTGTCACACACCCTTCTCATGCACCGCAACTGAGTAACTGAAGACCCGCGTCGGCTTCACGGAAGTGCGTTTGATGTGAAAATGAACATTTCTGAAGCATGGACTGGAAGCAATACAACAGCAATAAGTACAGTCACAGTTACCTCAACTCATCATCGAGGTCAACACACACACACACACACCACAACGCCACGTCGATCACTTCGTTCGGCTGGCCGCGGCGACCTGTTCGTTTCGCGGGCTAACACGTCCATTGGCCAGCGAAGTTTCTCCATCGCGGCTCCTGTCGTCTGGAACGCGCTTCCACTTGACCTACGTTCACCGCACATCAGTCGCAAACAGTTCCGATCTAAGCTGAAAACTTATCTTTTCAGACAAGTCTACACTGCATGATTCCTCTGAGAACGTTGTTGGAGTGTAACCTGTAACTGTAACTGTAACTGTAACGCACGTCACACAGCGAAACCTATCTACGGATCACGAAAAGCACGAGCATAAAGTACTTTCCATTCAACATTTTGTATACTCCTCCGCGTAATTTTTTGCAGCCCTTGCCCTTTGCAGGTTGCTTTCACTCCTCGCACGCTACTGATAGCGAAAAAGAGTATAATTATGGCATCAGTATAGTGAATAGTGAAGATCGACCGATCGATCGACCAACTTCGCACACTGGAAAATTTCAAAAAATAGCCATATTTCTGCATCTGCAAACCGGTGATTCTAATTGTTTTTTTTAGTTTGGCGGATAATGCGAGAGGAATACATCAAAATCAGTCGCAAACTCGCCATCTGCAACATTTCTTGTTTAATCTTCCAAGTAGGCCTAAACGTAGGGCCTGCGTTTAAACTTTGTTTGCGGGCGCGGTGAACTTGCAAGCTCCGAGCTGCGCACCGAATAGCGCTGAACGGCTGACTTGTGGGAACGCATGATACAGCTGCTGAAGCTCAGCTGCGCGAAGTTCAACATGCATTAGGAAACGCTGCTGCAGGTCTACGTACGTCTGGATAAATTTATCTGCAGACTGCAATAACTGCAGGCAAAAAAAGTTACCGGTTGACTCGAGGCCGGGAAAACAATTTTCCTTCACCTGCAGTCAATCATCAGAACATTTGTGCGCGGAATGTAAGCGGAGCGAGCTGAGCGAAAGTCTTAAGAAACGAGTGAAACGAAGCGGTGAATACAGATCAGAATTCAGAACAGCATGATACATCAAAGAAGTATAGACAGAGTCACACGAAACAAAAGTCTTATCGATAGTGAATGTCACGGTTGACTGAGCACTGATGATACAGTACAGCTGCGACATGTCCCGCAGTCCGAAAAGTTGCCTGCAGATATGATGAAATTTGGCCAGTCGACAAACGCTTCATGTGTGTATACGCTGTAGGTTTACAGTTAACAAATGATTACACCGGAAGGCAAGACACTGTAATGATAGTCAATATGCCAACTAGCCTATTCTGAAAAGTTGGCTCGATCAATCGAATATATCGAGATATATTGCCGACATCGATAACATCATATGTTATCGATATCGGCGATATATCTCGATATATTCGATTGATCGAGCCAACTTTTCAAAATAGGCTAGTTGGCATTAACATCAATGTCATAGCGTTTCAGTGCGTGCAAAAAAATTAGTAATTTTGACACAATTCTGCACTATTTTTACTAAAAATTACAACGAGTAAGTAAGGTTGGTAAGGTAATGTTGTTCCAGAGACAGAATGGTCACGTAACGTCGTGTGCAACAGTGCAACTGTAGGCTGTAGCTCAAACTTTAATTTCATACCGATGGGGTGGACTTCTTCGATCGATATCGGCAACATTGCCGGGCCACAAATCGACATCGTATCGATTTTAAGAAGGTGTTACCGACCCATCTTTAACGCCGTTGTGTGCTACAGGGGACTGGTCAGGTGAAGGACGTCTTCCTATAGCTAACGGCATTTGCATTGCAGCTTGCATGAGTTCTAGTTAGAATCAGAATAGTTGGCAGCAAACTTCAATATGATGACAGTGTTATCCGCAAGTGCCTGTATTGGGCAATTAGTAGACTTGTTGTGTAGTTTTGACAAATAAAATAGCCGCTTGATGTCACCGACAGTATACAATGCTGAGAACGTCGATAATCACTCAGGGGCGTCCATTCCATTGGCAGGTGTATGAAAGCATAATGTTTACTGGAAAAAAAATTGGAGATATAGTTAAACTGGGAGGGGTATTTTCACTTGCCAAATGAACAGAACACAGACATTTGCACTGAAGACAAAAGATAAAAAAACGTTCCACGAGATTCGTTTAGAGAGCTAAAATGCGCACTAAAAGCGTTTGAGGGGAAACCTGCTGGGTAGCTAAGAGCGTTCCTCTAAACTCTCAGCTAGATTTGGGGAGAGGAATGGGGAAGGAAACAGAGCGGAAAGAAAAGGGGAGAAAAGAAGAGCTGGTGCGATTTTGAGGTAGGCTTATGCTGCTTCCTGGTGCCGAGAGAGGACGGACGACCCTGTCAATGATGGAGTGCAGCTAAAGTATAGTGATAAACTAAAGGTACGGGATATTTATCCGGCCGCTGTATAAACAGCCTAGCGGCTATTTATACGGTGATCGGATAAATATCCGGTCCTACGCAGGCCGGCTATTTATCCGGCGACCGTCTTAGCCGGTACGTACGAGCACCCAAGGGCGCAGTTAATGCGTCCAGAAAATGAAACGCCTGCAGCTGACATAGGCCTACTGTTTGTTCTTTGGTCGTTTGACTGGTGGCTGCGACCTGAAACTATTAATATCAAAATGTCAGCGTAATTACATGTCGAAATAAAATATTACACTTTGTCTGACGAAGTGCATGGTAACAATCGTAACAATGTAGCGTAGCGAGTCATGCAGCGTCACGCGACTCACGGCCATAGTGATGCCATCTGTTGGGCTGTTGAACACACTCGAATTTCCGACGAACTTGCTCAACAAAGAGTGGGCATGTGACATCTCGAGCAACAATAAACATAGCATGACAGCGTGGAGATCTTTTTTCTTATTAAATAAATCCTCATGACGCCAGAAAGCATAGCACGAATACAATAAAAAATATTACACGTCGAAACAAGCTTGTGGAAAAAACTGAAAAATAACCAAATAAAATTATCTACATCGACTGAAAATTTACAAATCAAGAACGAAAATCATCTCTACATAAAAACATCGAAAAAAACTGCGAGACAAGCAATTACTATTTCTTTTTTCGTCTTTTTAATTTGCTGTGCGGTGCTATTGTATACGACTTTGGCGACATCATGCGATGCCAAAGCACTCTGTCTTCGACAGTCTTTATGAAGTTTGAGAGAAAGGCCAGCGAACGTCAGACCAAGTATCCAGACAGGCTCTGACGCAGTTACGCTACATCGCTCTTCGTTCTATCCTTCCAGTCGTTCCAAATTTTCAAGTCCATCCCAGAGTCGTTAAACCGTGTAACAAAACGTGTAACAAAAGTAATCCCTCTATTGTCACACACTGCACGGGGACCTGTCTACTCCGCAATCCGCATCCTCTACCGTATCGTCCGTCCCATGCTGTTGCTGGCATGTTTGCGCATTATGGCATTATGCACACACCTAGCTGCGGCTGCTGCGGATGACTAATGATTGACCATACAGGTATAATAGCGCCGGCACTGTTGCTGCAGCACGCCACCCGCGCTGCTTTGCTAATCAATTGCCGGTAGGCTATGTACCAGCTTCTGCAGCTGCCGTGCTGCTGTAAAAAAAATAGCCGAGAAACTGTTTTAAAAGCATCGGCGAAAACTTGCGTGCATACCAATGTAGTCGCACGTACTACTACTAACGATTTCCGCCGGTAATGGCCAATTTCCATTAGGCGAACTAGTTGGCAACTTGTTCGCCAACTAGTTCGCCTAATGGAAATTGACCATTAACGATGACTGCACCACCACGCTCTGACCGGCTTCAACTAGCGTTTTTACTGAGTTAACACATAAAATTTTTCTGTTCCGTTGGTCATATCCAGATCTCTTTTACAGTGACATGGTACTAGAATTAGGCTAATGTTTAGGCTACTATTCGGGCTAATTGACGGTATGATGGTGGTGATATCACGATGATGACCATCATTCATGACATCATATTTCATCTGAGTATTTCGTGATTCATAGCCATCATCGTTCAGCTGGGTGGTCAAAAGACCGAAAATTTGTTGAATCTTGTCAACCCCTAACCATGCAGTAATCTAACTATAATCACACAAGCTTAAACTTCGACGTACAGATGTGATAACGTTGGACTTTAAACGTCCAGCCTTTTAAACCTTTGACCGAATTATATTTTGTCAAAACTGATGGCAGAATGCCAGTTCTATTCGGTTGTCGAATGACAAAATTAAGCAGGAAAACAGAAAACATTTTATTCCGAAGAGAAAATTAAAACTAACTTGCAGCCTACCACATTGTACCAACAGCGGCGTTCCATTATAGGGTGTTTACACGATCCAGCAAACGTCCAGCATTAGCACGTGTATTTTGAATACATTTGCTGGAAGTTTGCTGGACGTTTGCTGGATCGTGTAAACACCCCATTAGCCTATGCAACAGAAGAGACCCGCCATTTAGGAAATAAGAAGTTACCGCAGTAAAACTGTTTACTACAAGAAGGTTGAGTATTCACGATGCAGTAAAGATGCCAGTTAACGAAACTATCTGCAGCAATTTGATGTTAAATGACACGCAGTTTGATAGTGAAATGTAGAGTGCAGACTGTATGTGTCTATCCAGCATGCCACCCACGACGCCAATCGGTGATGGTCTTGAGACATAATTGCTCAGCCGCTGATTTCAGCGCCAATTAACTCACTCAGCTGCTGGGTCAATTTGTGTCACATTCACCGCGGGACGCAATGATACCAGCGTCTCAGGGCGACATTTTATGATGTGCGTACTTATAGGGTGTTTACACGATCCAGCAAACGTCCAGCATTAGCACGTGTATTTTGAATACATTTGCTGGAAGTTTGCTGGATCGTGTAAACACCCCATTAGCCTATGCAACAGAAGAGACCCGCCATTTAATAAATAAGAAGTTACCGCAGTAAAACTGTTTACTACAAGAAGGTTGAGTATTCACGATGCAGTAAAGATGCCAGTTAATCCTTACTCCAAACCACTGATTTCGACTTGTCGCCGATTTGTCGCACTACGTGACGCACACGAAGCTGTGCAACATCCGGCCCTAGATTTGTAAGCTTTCAATTTTGTGTCGTTGCACAACAAATCGAGTATGGATAAAATGCGTCTGGTGCGTCAGTGCATCTAGGTGTGTCTGCGTCTAGTAACATACGTAATTCTTACCAAATCAAACCCTTAACGTCAGTCCAAGACATATCCCTACCCCTAATCCTATTCACATTATTCTTTTCTTACCCCAAAAGAAACAATACCGGTCTTGCCGTACACGTAACAGACGTGGCTGCGTTGCGTCTGTTGTTTTTACGCATAATAACGATACTAACCCTGATCATCACCAACCCAAATCTTAGCCCTGACGCACATCTTGATCTTAACCTTATCCCTGATCCTCTCTTCAACGTTTATCCCAATTTTAACTGCACGAGACGCACTTAGACGCAGTAGACGCACCAGATGCATTTTACCCACAGTCCCACACCCCAACAAATCTACTAAAATCGAAGTTCAGTGTAAGTGAAGTTTAAATTTAAAACTCAGCGATTTATCGAAGCTGTTAACTCTTCGTTAGTTTTAATACAACTAGCTGTTACGCATAGCCTACTAGATGACGTGTGTATGAAAACGATACGTGGTCATGACTCATGAGCTAGTTTAGCTAAATTTTCAATGACTATAATGTTTTATTAATGGGGTGTTTACACGATCCAACAAACGTCCAGCAAACTTCCAGCAAACTTCCAGCAAATGTATTCAAAATACACGTGCTAATGCTGGACGTTTGCTGGATCGTGTTAAAAATTTTCCTAGCTTATTTATTTGTTGCCACGCATTTAATTAACTGTTTCTTTCACTTTAATTTCAGTCGTAAACTGAGCTTCGTAAAATACCACACGTTCTGATATTCTCTGTTTTACTGTTACGATTATAATTTAAGAAAACAGTATAGGCCTATAGCCTTACAGTATATTGTCTTCTGTTGCATCTTAGCTCATGTTTTAACACCTTAAGAAACTAATTCGAACATAAATTTTGCAACAGTGTTAGACTACACGTAGTCTGTTAGAAGACTATAGGGCCTACCTGATATAGGCTACAACATGTTGATGCAGAAACTCTGCTGCAACCAGTTGTAACGATGGCACAATGTTTCAGCGGTAGGTATCAACGAGGTTCACACCGCAACACCGCTGCGCTTGCGCGAAACGCAACTGAACTTCTAGAACTGGACGGACTAGTGACAGCTGAGGCGGCGGTGTGATAAAACGGGAGACTTCGTCGTACGTCTGGAACGTGACGATAATAGGGAAACATAGGCAGGCGGTATAGCAAGCTGCAGAGCGGGCCATGGGCGTCAGCCCCGTTCGTTTTTTTTTTCTGCTGAATTTTTATTCTCGGCTTTACTCAACCAGTTTCGCTGACTTAAGCCTACACCGATTGGATTTCCTGTATTATTTTTAAGATCAATAATTCCAGCGCTTTCTCGGCTTACCACTAGGTTACAGAATAAGCTAACGTTATACGAAAACGATTAGGCTATTCAGCTAAAACGTTTTTTTGACTAAACTAACTTAAGTATTTGATCACTAGGCATCGCAGTACTTATATCAAATGCGAAAGGTTATATTTTTAAGCCTTATGCCAATTCGATGTAAATAAAATCAACACAATGCACGAGAACGAGGAGCACATCACCAGCGCCGAAATATGGTTTTCCGAAAAAGTTTATTTGCATGAGTCCAGACTCACAAATGTCCATGTCTTTGTTGTTAGTGGGTGAAGGTTCACCTGCGAGAAAAATTGCAAACGACCACTTAGTTATCCGATTTTAAATAAACTCCATCCGTTCCGGAGATATCCGCGATCAAAATCTGATGTTGTTCAAAATTATTTTATACAGGTAAGGAGGTTGAGCAGCATAGAGAAGTTTAAAGGTCAGAGAGAGAATTTTATATTCAATACGTTCATTTATTTTGAGCCAGTGAAGAGATTTAAGAATAGGAGTGGTATGACTAAATTTAGGAGCTCTGACGACAGCACGAGCAAGGGAGTTTTGGATGTGT
>Ga0209367_1014224_pt1 | contig 10115 bp, 7 predicted proteins | sample WorMetLIZISLAND2_FD_187412 | JGI IMG/M metagenome (GOLD analysis project Ga0209367, IMG submission 187412) | Marine gutless worms symbiont microbial communities from Max Planck institute for Marine Microbiology, Germany - Olavius geniculatus... ...
GAAATGTAGGACGCACGGACGCACGCACGGACGCACGGACACAAAGGTGATTTTATACTCTGTCTAATGCTATGCATTGCATTGGACAGACAAAAACACTTGAAAAACGTAAAAAAAAATCTTGCCTGACAGCAAGACCCTCTTTAGACTATAAGTCACGGGCTAGTCAGACTAAAAAACAACGTTGCATAGCGTTCCACAGGCCTATGCAAGACAGACACGAAGATTTCAATAACTGCATTTCACAATCAAATAAAAGTAATCGGCATACAATTTTCACAAAAACTGACAAAAACTGCTTTTCCAAATTTGAAGAAATTTGCGATGCAAGCTTATGCCGAAAAGTCAGGCATGCGTCAATAAGACAACGTTTAACTGCGATAACTGCACTTTCAGCAAATACCATACGTATGTAGGCCTTTACGTCAGTTTCAGGAACGACTGACTCAGACGAGCTTGCGTTGCGATGTGCAGGCGTATTAATTCTGCCATTTTTCATGGTGCACGACACAGACCGATGCTGGAAAGGTTTCAACGACACAGTAATAGCTAGCAAGTTCTGAGCGAGCGAGCACTCATGAGACTCGCCGCGGTCGTAAAGCTTAGTGAGGCTACGAGCTGTATACGCGTGCGCCAGTAATCGACGAAGAAGACGACCCGTCCTTGGTTTCTCCACGGTCGTAGTTTTCAGTTAGACAAGGCGCCATGCCTCACGACTGACGAGTGTCGTCGGCCCATCACGCACACCGCGAAGTCGTCGGCACGGGCGTAACGACGAAGGGTATATCGTTATAGCCCCCAAAATCAGGCCAAGTCGGCTTTTTACGGAGCCGAAATGACGCCAAAATGGTTATCGAAGTTACTGCACTTCCACTTTTAAATTTTCAAACTGCAAATTGCAAGCAAACTAAATAGTAAATACGGTAACAGAAATAGCAGCTGGTAGTTTTAGCGTACTTACTAGCGTGTACTGTGTACTAAGTTCCTGGCACCAAAAATTTATACCTTCCCTAAACTTTCATACCTCCCTAGAAATACCAACGTCCGGCTACGCGCCTGGAAGTCGGTCGGTTGTGGGCGAAGCAGGCATGGAGAAAACTTTGGCAGCTGCTGCAGTGAGGATGACATTCAAGCGAGCGTCGGTTCGTTGGTTTGCTAAATCACGGCTCCTTCTCGTTATGGCCAGGCCGTCAGCTGCCGGTAGCTAGCTCTCATCGTTTTTCCTCGAACTACGCATGTTTAACTGCTTCCCGTTCTTTCCTGCTATCCTTCTATTAATCTTAAAGTAGCTGTTGAAGCAGCTCTGGCTAATTGACTGATTGATTACAGGTTTTTTAACGGCTGGTGGACAGAACTGTCACACATCTGGTGCACTTTATACGTAAACAATCTAAACTCGAAAAGATGCCTGCGCCAAGTGCCTACACGATATGCAGTCGTCCGTTTCAGACGTTGACAGTAAATAACATCACACGTTTCATCACATTGGTTAGTTAGGCCCAGTTTACAGTCGGCGTCATAACATCCCGGCGCGCAATCCACCACCCACGAGTAAAAACCAACGACAGATATACGTGACAATCATTTACGCGACCTTGACCTTTTACATTTTAAGTTAAAAATTGGCACGCCGCTTAGTTCTGACAAAGTGGAACTTTCGCACCAATTTTGTTATGTTTTCTTCATATTTTTTGAGTTAAAAATTTATAAGAAAAACAGCAAAAGAGGTTGACTGACGGAAAAGACACGTAGTGCCGTCTATGGGACGAACGGTTGCTTAGTGATAGACCTACATGTCATGTCGTATCATATTCGACTCGTAAACGTCCACATGGGCTGCAAAAAACCAATCACCAGCTAGAAAACCTCATTGACGAGCGCATATAATTAACAAACGAAGAGGTCGGCCCAGTGCCGACATGATATGCGGCTGTCTCTGTCCGTCTAGCCATGCGTACTCGCCCACTGCACTGGGCGTATGTAAAACAGCGCATTGAAAACAAAGCAAGACCCGTTACATACTAGCATAGTGAATACAGGAGGGGATACATGTATTCACTACATTATGACGATCACATAATAATACTGAGAATATACGTCATACACCACGTTTAGCTGTACAAAACCAAGGCCTATAGACTCATGAATGTCAGCACTACTATTTTCTGTTCGAATGCGATGTTTCACAGTCGCCACCTACCGAATGTCTTTGCATCTATTCGCGCAGCTTAAGCCATCTCCGATTCAGCATGTAGGCCTATACTGACTGCCAAGGTCGGGCTGCTACAGCACACTACAGCATAATAGCATATATAGCATAATATTAAGCCTTAAATAATTGTATCTTAATTCTCAGCTTTGAATTATATCGTGCAATCAAAAAAATTTAATTACGCGATTGTCATTAATGACTTATGCTAAAAAATTAATTTCTGAACTAAATACGATATAGGTTCAACTGCAAACATGCAGCGCTAAATTCGTAGAACCTAAAAATGACGAACCACAAAATATTTAAAACAATACTGAAAAATGCAGTGCCATGAAAATAACGGAAATCAAAGATTGCAAACAACGTCAGGTTTAAAGACAGTAGCGAATAGGCTATAGTTAAGAGAAAAGCACAATCTGCAAAAGGACGCCGGCATCAAGACATGCATCGGCCGGTACGACAACGGTGCGTATTCCAGACTGCAGTTTTTCAGAGCGATCTGCTACAGTCTGGGGACAGTATAAAGAGGACAAAGCGCGCTTTGCGCTCCCTATTCTGTGGTCTCTCCGCACCAAGCTCTAGAGTGGCTTTTGTCCCCTGTTCTGTTCCAGTTGTACGGAAGCTGTGGCAGACATATTTAATGGCTGCCCCATCTGCAGAACACCGATCGAGCGCGTTTTGCATGTATTCGTGTGAATGTGGATGGAACTTAGGCCTAAGTCAAAATGTCATGAATATCAATCATCTTGTTTGTTTGGCACTAATAAAGACTATGGTACGACTTTTTGCTGTAAGAAATTATGCTACTTGAAAAATCACTTGGTTTTGCTTTTTTTCAGCTCTGCGATTTGGTTCAGTATTTTTATGCCTGCCTTTGACAAGTTGTGCACTTTTAGCGACTAAACATTTCTTTCTACGTTAAACGTGGTCACGTGCAATACAGTACACAAAAAAACAAACATATCTGTGAAACATTTCAACATTTTAGTTCACAGAGGGTCTCCTTGAGTCCACGTACGAGGGGCGTTCAATAAATTCCAGGACTGTTCTTCTCAGAGACAGCTAAAAATCCAAATTAATATGAAAACCACTATTATACATCACTTACCATGGTTTCATTTATGACGTCACGCTGCGAGGTCATTATTATTAAGATATGATGGGCGTTGTCATTTGACAGTCGCAAAGAATAATCATAAATTTTTTTAGTCGCAAAAGGCGTAGAAAGTTCTGAAATTTATTTGAGATTATTTGTAGTAATTAGCAATAACACTTTGTCACGTTTGAAAGTATTTGAAAGTATTTGAATAGTTTGCCCGCTCTTGCGGCGATTATTAGTCAGTTAGTGTTGGAGTCAGTCGTTTTAAGGCCTATCACATGACAACTTTTATCATATTTTTACTAGTTACTAGATTTTAGGCAATCACACATTCCAATTTTGTTGCTGTTATGCTGTTATCATCATTAGTGTTCATTGACGTGCTTGTTTCTGCAATATTTGTACATAATCTTGTGGACTTTTTTAAATCCTTATATTTACTGTATGTTAAGCCTAAATTGTGCACATGCTTGCGTTCTGTCAAGTTAATGTATTAAACGAATATGATGATGATGATGATGATGAGCCGGGCAAAAGGCAAAACGGTCCGCTGCAGCAGACAAAACATTTTTTGGGTTTACTTGGAGAGTTGTTCTCGCAGACTTTTTGCTTGAAGGACATACTGAAAATAAACAATATTACCAGGCATTATTGTCTGATTGATTACGACCAGCAATTCCCAGGAATTGACCACGTTTGCTGCAGAAATGTGTCATTCTTTAAAATGGCAGTGCCCCACCTTGCGATAGGCCAATTAGACGGTTAAGAAAAAATTGAAGAAATGGGCTGGAAACTGCTACAGCATTTGTCATGCAGTTCAGATTTCGTTCCAAGTAATTTTCATTTGTTTGGACCACAGAGCGAATCACTTGGAGACATTAAACTTAAAAACGATACAGATGTTTTACATCATTTTGTCCGGAAATTTCTACAATTGCCAATACAAACTTAATGATACAGGTTCCAGCCGACTTGTAAAAAAATGGGAACATTGCAAGGAGAATATGTTGAAAAATAACATAACTGTCAGAAATGTGCGATTTACTGTCGTTGTATTAAGGATATAGTTCTGGAACTTATTGAACGCCCCTCGTAGTCTGTAGGCTTGTTTTGTAGCATTCGAAATTGATCACACAACTATCAAATTTATTCGATCCTCGTCCATCGTCGTCGTGCTAAGTGTTTCACCGTCATTAACAGCGCATTGTTCGCACGCAAAGATGGTGACCACTGCACATCCAGCACTCGTACGCGTCGCTGATTCCGATGCTATTCCACAAAATCAGTCGTAATTGTGACAGAATCCGGCGACTGATTAGCAACAACGAATGAGCTACGATACTCCTTCTAACTTCAGCTTTGTCAGCTTTGTCGGCTTGAAGGAAAGGTTATTGTTGAAGTCTACAAAGCTGCCGGTTTACGACACAAGCCAGTCACTCCATCTTGCACTGTCGTGAGTTTAGATAAAACTTAAGTTCGAAATATGCGTGAATAAACGTCAAATAAAAACTGCAGATGAGCAGTCAAAAAATGTCTGTACGCCACTACTACAGAGAACACGTGGAAGTGATAAACCAGTTTTTACATCCCGGTTAATTTTTTCATGTGCATTTTATTTCTGCAGTAAAAGTTTACAGCATGCATATGAATTTATTGAGCGTGTGGTAGACAGAGACTGTCGGCTACGGTTGGTGAGGTTTTGGCGTCAAGTAGTAGGTGGGTATAGCCGTAAGCGGCCAATGCTTGCAGAATGACGCTTGCGGGACGGTGATTATGGTTGTTATAGGCCCGGGCTGAGTCCAGTCCAGTCTGCCAGCAGTTCATGGCGAGCGTCGCAAGCTGTCGTTCGCTGCGAGAACCATAAACGTTTGTCGCAAACACACCCACGGCACTATAACGCCGTTACACTCACATATACACCCGGCCTGACCCTGCGACCACTCGCCACGCTCAGCTGCCGCAGTCGTCGCCGTGATTGTCGTTTAAACGACGATTTACTGCCTGAGCATGCGCCGATCGAACAATAAGAAACATTACATCGAAACATTCGACAGTCACGGGGCCTGCCGACGTCACCGGATCCAACTTAAACAGTGAAGTTCAAAACAGTGCATTGCGAGCAGTGGACGCTTTTCTGCCGTTCGATTTCACCATTTATTTTACGAATGCCGTTAGATTTCAGTTCTATATAAAATGCTTACATTTATTTTTAAATGTTTAAATACCGCGAGTTCTGATCTGCTAAAAGTCTACAGCAATCCTTGTACGCTAAAAAAGAACTTAGACGATGAGTTCTTGGGTAAGACAGAAGGGGGAGGCACAAAAGAGCGAGAGCAAATAGGGGAAACAGCGATTGTTTTCCAGACAGACGTTGTTGACCTTTTTGAATTTTGTCATTTTCCTAAAGCCAGTAAAACCGGACGCGGCTGAGCGCTGAAATGTTGGGTCGGGGGCGAGAAGCCGGGAAGTGGAAGCGGAAGTAAGACCAGCAGCAGCAGCAGCCGTCACGCCAGCACTCGATCTACATAGACGTGATGCTGTAAATTGTCTACGTGTTCACTGATGGACACTCACCACTGACCGGTCGCAGATCATAAACCAAGCTGCACGACTAATGCCGCCCTCTCTGGTAACATCGCGCTTTTCCTCTTGTCGGCGCGTTGCCGTAATTTGTCTCTTCAAAGATCGCCGACTGCTCGTTGCAATACCACTGCGAAATATAGGCCTACACTTCCTTTTTGGTTCACGATTTATTCGTTTCTTCAATTTCGTTGTAATCATGCTTTCTCACCGTTATGTTATTCGCATATCGTTTTAGCCTACCGTATTTAAGTAACAGTCGGGCTATTGGCATGGTTGTCGTCGTCTGTCCGTCTGTCCGTTTGTCCGTCTTTCTGACACGGATGTATTGTGCCTAAACAATAAGTCGTGAGAATCGGCGATGGTACCATTCATCAAATAAGGCGGTAGCGACTTCCCATAGGCTGGCAATAGTAACTACGTCTCCATCTGCAGCGATTTGGCCGCAATTTTTAAAGAAAAGTTTCAAGCTATAAGAGGCCATATCTAGGAAATGGTAAGAGATAAGGCCAAGGTTGCTACTAATCACTAATAAAACGTGGCATACGCCCTTTCAGTTAAGATGAAAATCATCGATCTTAAAGGACCTTCAAAGTCACTGGCAACCAGAACGGTCGGCTGACCTAGCGACAGCTGGGCTTCTTGTTTATTATTACTAATGTTTAGACGGCATTTTTAGTCAACATTTCAGCCCTTGTTGTTCTAACCATCCTCACCTATTATTGTTTGCGTTAAATAGTTGGCGATCTAATTAAATTTTTGAACTTTCGCTTAAACGTCACAATAACGTGTGGTTTGGCGCATGCCTAAAATTGCTTATTTGGCAAAGAACAATGTAACTAACCAAGAGTATGAACTTATTTGTGACAATGGCTCAATCAGAATTTTACTCTGTGGACCTTGATCACTGCAATTCTCAACAGTCAATCCATCACTCCATCACTCATTCAGTCACACTTTCGCTACTATCGCTACAGACCGATTTGTAAACGTCAGCTATTCCCAATGACGCACGAATCATATTCAACTGACAGCTTTAACTAATTCTTTTGCAGATCTTTTTTTGAATTTTTTTGCACTTTAACTACACATAAAATTTTATAATTTTTTAAGCTAAAAAGTCAAAAAAAAATTAAATTTACGGAAGTATATACGCGAGTTGCTGAATGTCGTCTTGTTATTATGTTTGATCTCGCAAAGTAAAGTAACATTGTTGTTAACTGATTGAAAGCAAGTTACGTCTCTTTGGACATAAACATGCCGTATGTTCAATGACAGGAACCCAAAGACACTGCTGTTGGGAAGATGGACGCCAAGAATAAAAAGAGGGGGAGGGTGCACACAGAATGTGGACAAACGATGTTGCAAAGTGGTGCGAGACAAATCTGCACAACTGAGCCACTTACCACAGGACCGAAGCAACTGACAGAAGATGGCAAAGCAGGCGTCCGACGTCAATGGGCATCGAGCCCATGACTAATGATGATGATTATGATAACTATTGCTAACTTTTTCACTGACGGTGTAGTTTTAGCTCAACTTTCATCATCATAAAATTATTCGACTAATTAACGAGTGTCGTTGTGTCAGATAACTGCGCATATACAAAGCTGCTGCATGAGTTCGTATATAAAACAACGAAATCTCATTCTCAACTACGTGACGACGACAACAGTATTAATTTTATTCAAGCATCATGGCAGTCCGCGGTGCAGTCGTTAACCATAACGCTGTTGTGGAAAGGTCAAAGGACTGTCGTAATTAACTGAGTTGCGCATCCTCCCACGTAGATGGAAGTGGATTCTTCGCGGCGTTGTTCCGGTTCCGCAGCAGGATATCGATCCATTGATTGCAACCTAATGACAGCCGACGATAATGATCGAACCTGATTTATCGAAGCACTCTTACTCCTCTCTGTAGAACTAGGCAGCTACGTGAAAAACTAGCACAGTGTCGTACTATCGCAGCGAACGATCGCGCGATGCGTTTATTTATGTTTACACTTTACAATCGTCATACGTCATGACGCCATACGTTACGTCAATGGTAAATAAATGACTGAAACTTTGAAGAGCGCAAACCCTACATAAGCCATTATTATTATAGCGCAATTACTTTGCAAGCAACGCAAGCCAGCGGTGTTGTGGACTCGTGAGTAAAAAATTCCCACGACAAAAATTTTTCGCCCAATTTTTGCACTTTGGATAACACTTTTCCGACAAGAATATTTTCTGAAATTTTTCCGACAGCCAAAAATTTATGCAGGGAGGAATTGCCACCTTTGGTCATGCATGTCGCCACTGATGCAAGCCACGATACATCGACATTACAGGCGGACGGAGAGACAATCAGTCGACATTTGTTGAAGTGATCACAGAAAGTCTGCATACGTAGATGTCATGGTTTGACTCGCAGTGTACAACAGTAGTCCCAGAAAGCTGCCGACTTTTCACGTTTTAAACGTTATCTATCTGTGTGAATGTCTGGCGATGACAGATCTTTACTGTTATTTTCGTCGACAATGTGGTCGTTTATCCAAATTGAACGTCCCTGAAGGATAAGCCAGATTATTTTAAGGTCCAATCGGTTGCCTGTAGCATGCCCGTAGTCCGCCTGTGGGGAAATAGTGGCGATCAAACGTCGTAACTCAATTGCATTCAAGAGACTGAAAGACGACGCGAAAATGATATAATCGCTCACTCGTTTTCCGTTCCATCTCATCTATCGCAGCAATAAAGCATCCGTGTATAACGCACCACTTAACAGCGCTTTATCTCTTGCTTCTCGCTAAAACAATTCTCTTCTCTCACATTTATCTATAATGCAAGTAACGGCCGAAAGTACAGTTTGCGTGTTTCATAAAAATGCAGAATTACATCTAATTATGTTTATCAACGTTGACGTGATAGCACTAAAAAGCTTCTTTCACGAAGCCTTTTTTCGTATATAAGTAACGCTGGAAACAAAAAGTAAAAAATATTCTAACAAAAAAAACACTTGCTTGCTCGTGTTGTCACGAATGATGGTTAAGTTTAGTGTTAACGCCATCAGCAGGAATTTGCGCTGAAGACTGACACTTTCTGAACGCGGCTACCGAACAAATTTTCGTATACTTTAACTTCAAATATAACACGTTATTATTAACATGTAAACCAACAACCAATCTCAGTGCGAATTAAGAGTAGCATAACAATATTAATACGTTATTGCTATTGCTTGCTATGCTATTACTAATGTTGTCGCTGACGGTACGTGTAACGATGACTCCAGTATCGTGACCCACAAATAAACAGCAACTAGTTGCGACAAGTCACGACAGTACTAACAGTCACAATTACATCGGCAGGTCGCAATATTTTCACGCTCTGCGTGCTGCGGCGGATCTCAGGTCGCTTCTGGTGAACCGGATACGGATATTGTTGGAACATGCGCATGTCAGTCGTTGACGACACGCGGCACCGAACACATACGCACACACGCACACGCTCACAGAGCGCACGTCGGTTTAATCAAGTCGTCATGCGACCAGGTTCATTATCCGACCGACACCTCGGCGCTGCCGGCGATTCGCTTCCGCTCCGGTGACCTTCGCGCCCATCGAATCGATTCCGATACTAATTCGATTCCAATTTCGGACACAGATGTCTCGCCAGCGAGTCGACGTAATCGTCGCGGCCCAGATTTGCAACAGTCTTTGCGCTATCAATAATTGTCTGCTCAGTCCTGATAACCGTTCACCGCGCCGTTCCATGCCGATAGTTCTGCCTATCTAATTCCGCCGGATTTCGGCGCGGACGCACCGTCGCCGACACTCGATCTCGTGGCCGACAGTAATAATTTTCTGCATTAATCTGCTGTACAAATCAACTTGTAATCCGCAGGTTCTGCTCCACATCGCACTCGTAATGCAGCTGCTCCGTCTCTACCAAATCCGCTGGCGCTTTAGTCCTTAAACGAAATTTACTCACTTACTACGCGGTCGTTCCCGACTCCTTCTTCTTCTTCTTCTTTTCCAATAATGCACATATCCTCTTGCGAGTAATGTCGAGTAGTGTCGTTCTGTAAGCCACACTTTGCGTCTTGCCCGCTTATCTGTTGCGTATAGCTTCTAACTCAAAGACAACATTGCGTATAGCCGGAATTGGTGCAACCGTAACGCAAAGCGAAAGTTCAGACGTTTCAAAATCAGAGTCAACAGACGTAAGTCAAAAACTTAGAAAACGA
>Ga0209367_1014225_pt1 | contig 10115 bp, 4 predicted proteins | sample WorMetLIZISLAND2_FD_187412 | JGI IMG/M metagenome (GOLD analysis project Ga0209367, IMG submission 187412) | Marine gutless worms symbiont microbial communities from Max Planck institute for Marine Microbiology, Germany - Olavius geniculatus... ...
CTCGAACTATTTAGAAAGAAGTGTCTGCCTGTGTTGCTGTACGGCACTGAGACTTGTCCGATGAAAAAGTCACATATCGCTTCGTTGCAGTTTGTGTTAAACAGCTGTTTTGTTCAAATGTTTAATATTAGGTCGAAAGTTGTAATTGAAGAGTGTCAGCGTAATTTTAATTTTGATTCAGTATCTGATATAATAGCTAAGCGGACATATAAATTTTTAACCAGTTTTGACAAATCTGACAGTTTGTTGTGTTCTGTACTCCATGCGTGGTCTTGATTATTTTGTTTACTTAAGTTGTGTGTTTTTTATTATTTGCATTTGTTTCTACCATGTTTATGGTGAATAAAGCTTCGTGTGTTTGCACTTTCTTCAGCATAGACAAAACATGGCGTCTCCAAACACGAAAGCGTTGCTAATTATGGGTCACGAAAACATTCTCGTCAGTAAATATTGAAGAAAACTTTGGAACAATAAGAGTGGGGGTGAATTATGCATAAAATAAAACATAGCATACCTCGGCGAGTGCCTTCATAAGCAGCTTTTTATACTCGTAACGTCGTTCATCAGCCAGTGACGGTGCGTCTCCTACATCCGTGGCGTCCTCTTCCGAATATATCTGCATCAACAAACAACAAAAGTTCATGATTGTAGTCTACTCACCTGCGAATAGCCCTAAAATCAACTCATGATAATCCCAAAAATTTCTAGTCGGTGCTGCGCAAATCGGCATAGCTTGGCGACAAAAGTTCGGGATGCAAACAACCGTGGCCTCTGCAGTTGGCAATAAAAATGTCTGAAAAATGCAGCAAAAAGTAGCACCACGTAGGCTAGGCCTAGCCTACGTGGTGCTACTACGCAAGTCTATTATAAAGCCTATTCAGACGTCAAAATAGGTTCGCCCAAAAAACGCATAATTATAATATTATTGAATACATGGCCGACTAATCGTTTTTCATAAATAATATCGTCGTAACTTTTTATGGTTCAGTAGCCAAGTCACAGAACTAACAGTTCTGAGATTCTTGACTGTAAAAATGAGAGATCTAATAAAAATCTAGCTGGCAAAAGTCCACCGAAAAATTCACGCCAATGGATAAATCCGGAATAGCCGAAATAATGGCATAAACTGTCCACTGGCGTCGCTTTTCAAAGCTTTGGACTTAACAACAAAACAAAGTGAATGTTTTTTAGATCACCCGTCACCAAAGCAGTGCTGGAGTAGCACATAGCGAATAGTTAGATAAAAGACTACAATCAGTAGGCTTATAGGCTACCAAAACACCTAAAATGTAAACTTGGGGCATCTTCATTACACCCATTCTCTGTAGCTTTAGTCTGTTAGCGTCTAATACGTCAGTCAGTCTGTTTCAAGATCGCTCTTCTCTCTCGCACGGAAGTGTATGCAAGACATTGCTACAGAAGCTGTCAGCATCCCAGCGGATGCGAAAATTTTTTACTTTCATTGCGTCAAACGGATGTAACTAGTTGTGAAGATTTCAGACATTAAAGGGACAGCGCTCGTGGAGTTTCGCTATTTTACTGCCCCGCCGTGCAAACAAAACTTGCCGTGAATGCCTTCTGCTCTGTCTAATAAAAGCATAAACCTATTTACCAAACACAATCGAGCTAATGTTAAGCACTGAGTATGTAGCCAAAAACCCGTACGGATCAGATCTACGGATGAAGTCTACGAATCAGTAGCGTGCGACGGTGCACTAACATGCTACGGTTCAATAGCATGACGCAATCGTGCGTGGCAGCGAGCTACGTGGCGCGCATGCGAAGTGCGTGCGCACTAGGCCCGTAGGCGCATATAAAAGCGTCGTCTCATCCGTACACCGACACTTTCCACTTTAGTGCTCGAACTCAACGCAAGTCAGACCAGAAATAGCCGGCAGAAAAAGGGAAAGCACTGCCGATTGACTCGGAAGCTATGTACGGATCACGCATCCTGAAAGCACTGCCGGATCATTCGGAAGCTACGTACCTTTTAATCGGTCGAGCTCTACGGATCACTAGACCCATAACTCGCATCCAATAATCACTCACATAAGTCCTGACAGATCGACGAATCTTTCTTGGACTAATAAGACTCATCCGTAGAGTATTGACAGATACGGACACCTGTCAGTATGGAAAGCGCAGAAAGTCACCCGTCAGGCAGTGTACGTGATGATGACGGATCAGTCGTAGCAATAATGAATGACGGATCAGCCTCGAAACCCTCCGCTTCGCTCGGAGCTCGACATACGGTCGACGAACCCTCGAACCCAGCAGTAGTGGCAGATAGCAGCCGCTAAGCTACGGATCTTATAGTAGCACCGGGAGCGGCAGCGGTATGCCTCGGCATAGTCACCCGTCAGTCTCAGCCGCTATTTGACAATAGTGCAGATCCGAATGCAGTCCCAGTACAGATCGAGAAAGCCGGTTTAGGTTACAAGTATACTACATTTTTCATCATGTTAGTCATTGCGATCTCAGAACATCATCGTTCGGCGTCGCTGTGGCGTTTTTAAGGAGCATACAAAGCGACAGATCTGAATTGAACTGAGCTGAAACGTGCACTGCTTATGTTTCAGCTCATTTCATTTCTGTCGTTTTGAACAAACTTTTTGTAAAACGTCAGAGTAGCCCTGTATTAGCTATCGCTGAGACGTCCGTCCGTCTGTATCTCGGTCCGTGTGGCACACCATGACACTGAGTCAAAACGGCGCAAGATAGTATCGCAGTCATTACTGTCGACTTTGCAAAAAAACTCTGCTCTCAAGATCTGTAAATTCGAAAGCATCGCTTGTTGGTAACAAGAGCAATTATTAAAAAACTGCAAGTTTTTGTCATAATAATGAATCAAACACTGATCGATTTTTCAAGCTTCGTTTACTGACACACTCGATAAAAACTTGGCAATAAACATCCTACCACATCTAACACCCCATTTACACGATCAAGCAAACGTCAAGCAACCATCAAGCAAATGTAGGCCTATTTAAAATACACGTGCATGATGCATGCTCTAATTGCTTGATGTTTGCTTGACGTTTGCTTGATGTTTGCTCGATGTTTGCTTGATGTTTGCTTCATCGTGTAAACGGGGTATTAAACTTGCTGCCGATATTATCGACAGTGCTCCAATTTTCGAAACAGTTTGACATCGGTAAATTTTATGACGAAAGTTTGGCGAATACGTAGTTTTTTTGACCCACGGTGTAGTTTTTCAAGAAAGAGATTGCTCATTAATAAATTTAATAATATGATAACAACGATAAAAACGAAGCGCTCGTATTATAACAATGCGTGGGATGAAAACTGAGAATGGTAGGGTCAGACTGAAATCTTATACTCCCGCTTGGTCGCCCACGTGATGCGTTGTTATTAGTCCAAACGTGATTTTTTTTTAAAAATTTATCTCATCCAATAATGTTTTTACCTGCTGCAGCCTGTATATCTGACTGTTTCAGCCATTGTAGTGACTAATCTGCCACCTCCGCAATCGACGGCATCTGCTACAACAGTACTTAACCAAGAGTCAACTCTTTGTCATTAGAGCCCTGTTTACCCTTTGTTTCTCGTCTTCCATTGCGATTATTACTGTATGATTGTGATGCGGACACATTATGCATTTTTTTTGCTGGTAGTGATAGGTTTGAAGGAAATTTCCTCTTTTTTCTCATCCTTTTTCCGTTTTTCCATTTTTTCGTCGCTTCTCTTTTTTCCTACCCTTTAAATACAACTAGGAGTCTGGGGATTGCTGTTAGCTTCGCCGGCCCGGCAAAAAACTTGTTTTAAACACTATAAAGTTTATTATATTGTTGTTAATAGCTGCGATATCTCAAATTTGTCAGCGGTTTGTCAAGCTCTTCCCCCGTCCTGGTGATGAGTATGTATCACTGCGTTAGAATGCCAAACACATCACCTGTGCGTCATTGTTGCCGGCAGCTGGAGCGTCTGAGTCGAGGTAGGCGGCGTCACTGGTGTCCATGGCAACGAGTGTCAGCGTCAGCAGCAGCAGCATCAGCAGCGGCGGCCGCGTGCTTGCCGACATCTCTGCTGCCCTGCTCGCCAATCTACTGCCACTAGCGAGCGGTGTGTGATAACTTTGCAGACGAACGAAGAACCCAGACTTTGATTGATAGGATGAGAACTTTGCGACAAGTTTAACAGCTCCGCCTGGTCGCTAGACGCACAGTTAACAAGACACGATGATAAATTACACTGTATTACCGTGCATATAGGTTTTAATGATGTCTACAGTGTATTATGCGACTGTAAAAAGGCAGAGCACACTGTAGACCATGTTAAAACGTATTTATTTCATGGCCGTGATCGACGGCGTGTTCTGCTTTGACGCACGTGCAATATGCAAACGCCAGACGCTATCAATCGTCATTCTTGAATGAAATGAAATAATGGACACTTACAACACACCAAACACGTGACTTTAGTGGAAGATAAAAAACTAAATAGGTCATGAAATAAAAAAACGAAATTTGAGCTAATGCTTATGAGACGCGCGAGAGCCTATAGCACTTCCTGTTCGCAGGTAATCTTGGTCTGTCTCCATCCATTTCGTCGCAATCACTCTTTTGCAGCAACAACTCGCCAAAAATCACTGAAAACTTTATTTTTAGAGTTCAAGATCATTCAAGGTCATCGATGTTGACATTCCTAAAAAGCTAGTGCTTGTTATAATAAGCAGCATGTATGTGCCTATTTGCAACCATTTTCTTGCTAGACGAGCCAATACCGGTAAAATAACGTCTTTTTAGAGGGGGTGCCCCTTTTTTGCCCTCTCGTTCGTGGGGACCCCCTTGACCCAGCGGCATCAAATTTTGTCCCTAAATACCAGAGACTCTAGGCTATCATACGGTAAAAACCTAAGTTCTTTATCTCACCTGGTCTTAGAACGGTACCGGGACGTGACGGACAGACTGCAAACGGACAGACGAATTGCCATATCTAATACGCGTTATAGCTAGCTATGCTAGATAGCTCTCGCGCGTCACTAAAGCGACGACCCAGAACAAGCTCAAATATTTGAGTGGGCTTAACGGCGGATGGAGGCGCTTGGGCGTCTACTTCAACAGTCAGTTTGGTGAATATATATTTGTATTCGAAACGCTATGTGCGTACTAGTCAATAGTAGCCGGAGTGTTTGTTTCGTGCGTGTGGTTTCGAGAACGCGGCTATAGTATGTCTTGTTTTACGGTCGCCACGTGCGCCGAGCGCGCCAGGAGATAGCGAAGAGAACGATGAAATTAAATCCTTAACGAACGACTTCGAGCTAACCTGTGAGTTGCATCTGACGCACGGTGGACCGACATGCCGATATGTGTAATACCCCGTTTACATGATCGAGCAAACATTGAGCTGGCTCGTCCAGCAAACATATAGCCAGCTCGTCGAGTCAGCTTGATCGCGTAAAGGGGGTATAAAGCTCCCCATCCACCGCAACGTACGCAATGAACGCAACAAAATTAAGCAACAAACGCAGCTAACGCAACAGCGCCATTGTAATGTAACGATTATGACGTTGAACTTGCGATCGCGAGGTCGTTGGTTCGAATTCCAGTCGCGTCGCTATCAAGTGGTTAGTATTTGGATGGCTGACTGTCTGTGGACATTTAAACCATCTCGGTATGTAACCGACACTAAGGTAAACTCAGCCTTTCATCCCTCCGCGGTATGTAAATCGAGTACCGGTTTGTCTGGCTGAGGTTGAGGCGGGCCGCGTTTATCTGTGACGGGTGGCAGGTAACACGTTGTCGTTTCATATGGTAGGTGACACTTTTTAACTCTCAGATGGGTTTCTTATGAAGAGCTATACCATTTAACTATTTAACCAAACAACGACTAAAAAGCTAGGATAAAAGCGGTCATTGCGTCAGCTGCGTGTGTTGCGTACGTTGCGTACGTTGCGATGGATGAAAACTACGTTTTACACGACGATTTTCATAGGCAGACAAACGGTGACGTCTTAAGCACAAACTCCATTTGCATGCTTACATTTTCTGCTGTAAAAACTGCGTAAAAATAACATTGTTAATCAGTGTCAACATAAACACTTGGTTTTTAAATAAATTTTAAAAACCTAACAACTTTTTAACAACACGGAACTGCTAACGCTAATGAAGACACAAAAGAAGTATATAGGAATCGTCATAGGCAAGACAGTTCAACGAAGAAGATGGCGGCATCCTAAGCCCCATATAGCGTGTCTATTCGTCATGCACAGGCATTGTGAAGGCGTCATTCAAACATCGCGGCGAGCACATATACACTGTGTCCCCAAAAACGTCCTACTTTGTGATTGTCCATATCTTCGCTAAATATTAACCGCTTTTCAAAATTTTTTACTAGTGCATTCTGCGGACAATTAGTAATAAAGCGATTATTAAATATCCCACCACATGTTAACTGTGTCGCTACACTACCTTGTGAAATATAAATGCAAAAAAACTAACAGTAATAGACAGCAAGCAAGCATGTTGGTAAACAAAATACACTTTCATCTAAAATGCAGTGAATGATATGTACGATGCTACACTTTATTAGACCTGTTTCTTTGGACTGTGGTTTAGCAAGCCTACCATTTCATCCACAGTGATCACGTTCTCTTCAGCACGTGTATGCTTCAGTCTGCTGGTCTCATGCCTTTGGTCGGTGCTGCATGTTTTCCAAATCTCTGTCAATAACATTCCCATTCTTTTCCTGTTGCAGTTTATCTTTGGAAATTCTGCCAGTATTCTTTGAAAACTGTATTTTCGAACGGGTACGAGTTCTTAATCAGAGCTTTGTCTCCATCGTTAAATGGTGCATTACATCATCACCAGTATATCTTAACTGCATTAAAAATTATTGTCTACGAAAATATCGTCTGCTTTTGTTCACAAACATCAAAAAATGTATGTAGAACTAAACATAATTTAATTTTTGTATAACAATTAGTAAAAATTATCGTACAAGATTATTTTTTGCATATGTGCTATAGTGATTTTAGTGATTTTTGAGAATGTATGTTTTACATGATAGTGTAGCAACACAGTTAAAGTGTGGTAGAATATTTAACAACTACGTTATTGCTAATTGTCCGCAAAATGTGGCAATGAAAAAAAAATCCAAAAACGGTTAATATTTGGCAAAGATATGAGAAATAACATAGTGGGACTTTTTTGGGACACTGTGTAGACAGCATAACGTGGACTGATGATGCGACGATATATTCCCTGAGCATGACGGGACCTATAAAATCGACTCGGTTGTGACGTTCTGCATTGGGCCGAAAAAAATTCAACAAGCCAGGCCGAACGGATCCAAAACTGCTGTGGTCACAGGTCAAGATTTTTAATGGCCAAATTTCTTCCGAAAAGTGTATTTTAATTAATAGTAGTAGTGATAAAACATTCACATTTAAGAAAAAAAAGCATATGAGAAATCGCGTAAAATCGGCACTCTGGACGGAACGCTTTACCTAGTTAATGTGCTAAAAGCCACGTTATCAGAGACAGAGTTCCACATCAAAAAAGCGTTCACTAAAACATTGTCCCATCTATTATATAGTGAAAGGTTTTCTGTTTGCTCGCAAACTGTTTCTTTGTTCGAAGAGCACTTCCTAAAAGACTCAAGGCTGCGACTTGTGCTCGATAATCGCTGATATATGCTGGGCACCACATAGTCCGGTTTATTCGACGAAAACGTTAAGCGCTATTTACGTACATTAACTGGCGTTAAGTTGGCTTAAAAGGCAAGTCGCTCAACGGAAGCAACTGTGATGCTGCGTGGTTACTGGTCAACGGCAAAATTATAAAGAATTCAGACCTTGACTTCAGACTGCAAAAATATTGAAAAAGTTTTTATTCAAAAACAGTGAATTTTTTCGATATCGTTGCTTGGCTCACACGTTCAGTCGTGTTTGTTTCTTCTAGGTGCAAAATGTTTGTTCGATGCGTGCATCACTACGTGCTCACAGAGTTACTGTCCTATAGAGAAACGTTTAATAAAATATCCAGTGCGGCCGCTGCGTTTTTATTACGGTCTTTCGGCGACCTGGTCGTCTTTATCCGGGATTATCGCCCACGGTGAAAATCGCAATCGTTGCCTGATGTTATGAGGATTTACGAACTTAGGCAGTTTATGGCAGTCCTCAGGCACGATATATCCCGAAACTTTAATGAGTTTAGGATTCTTTCGTTCGCTTAACCGCATATTGAACGAAAAATAAATATAAAACTAAAACAACGGCATTCAAAGTTCACCAATGCAGTTCTAGCTTTGTAACAGTTACCTGTCCGATCTAATTAATCCGAAATCAGAAAATATTTAAAAGTATTTTTATTTACTATTGCAATAGTAAACGGGTAATAAGCACCCAACTGAAAATTATCGGGAAAACACATTTCTTCGATGTGACAAATCATTCTTAAAACCTCGAAGCGTGTTTTACTTCGAAGTAACAGGTTTCGCATGCATCAAGTGAAAGAACGCTAGCCAGTAGCCGATGGTGAATTAACCTCGGTTGACCAATCACTTGGTGACACGTCACGTGTGTAAAAATATAATATATACATCGGAATGAGGAATGGCATATGCGAGCTGGTGACGTAATCACTAAGCAAATGATTGATTGCACCGGATGTGTTATTTGCACAAGAAGTCAGAAGATTGGGAGTAAAATAAGACGAATACACGTATATGCCATGTGGGCAATATTCCACACAGTCAAAAATCCACGAGAATATGCCTCACCGACAACTGATAAATCAATTTGAGAAGAAATTGCTCTAACACGCCGATTCAAAAAAGACACATAAAATAACAACTTAAAGCACAGTTAGCTTGCACTGCTTATGATTTTCACAACTTTCAGTTGTAGTCGTGGGTCATAATGCAAACGACGGTGCAGTCTAGATCATCTGAAGATAGTTTTTGTAGACATCGCTCCGTCTGGAGTAGTATAAGCTTGCTTACACATTCAGCAGTGCGGTAAATAGTATGTAAACGATGGCTCTTTAGACACATAGCAAGAACAGATGACGTGTGTACTGCACTGTTCTTCACCCCGTCCGGACCGATGGCACAAGACGCAAAGACATAGACAGAAAAATAATGACGCTGGATTGAAAACGTCAAAAACTAAGACTGGATGACTGAACGTTCGAACAAACCTGGCTCAAAACCGCCTTGGCCACTGAATTTTGGTGTGGCCACGGCAAAGCGACGTATCCAGAATATATCGACATATGCCCTCTCCCCCGACCCTTTCCCCATAAACAGGAGACACCCCTCCTCATACTTTATTCCTTAATTTCCCCCACTACAACTAGATCCTGCCTACGCTACTGAGACGAGTAAAGAAAGTATCAGTTGACGGCAGAAAGAGAAAAACCTTCGAAGAAGTAAACGGAAAGCATCAGGGAGTGAACTAAACCGACACTGTGCGAAACTGTTCGTCTGTCAGAAGATCGTCCGACAAAATAAAAGAGATTGCATTTGGTTGCTGACCAAAGAACTCTAGCAGAAAAAAAGAAGTTGTTTCGTCTGTGACGAACTATATGCCAGTCATCCGGGCACTTAGCAGGTGCCCTTGGCCTGGCATGCACCAGTTGGCGGCACGTCATAGTGCAGTAATGCCGGCGACGTGCAATGCGTCAATTATGGTCACTCACTGCGCATGCTCACAGGATACGTCACGTGACTCCACGAGACGACCAAAAAGGTCCAAAAGACGAGCGGCGTCATCTTTCATCATTCCGTTTCATAACGACCGACTAAATGACTGATCACACCGGGAGGAGTGGAAACATTTCTTCAGTTTTCGCGCGTGAAACAGAAGCCGGAATTCTATCGTAAGTCCGTCGTACAACATGCTGTGTCTTGGTGGCTTCGTATTGTAATACCCAGTTTACACGATCGAGCAAACATCGAGCTGGCTCGTTCAGCTAACATATAGCCAGCTCGTCGAGCCAGCTTGATCGTGTAAACGGGATATAGCGGTAGGGTATTAAACTTAAGAATAAAAAGTCGTGGGTTCGACTCCCAGTCGAGTCGCTATCAGGTGATTAGTACTTGGATAAATGACTGTCTGCAGACAAGTAAACCATCTCGGTATTATATATATA
>Ga0209367_1014229_pt1 | contig 10111 bp, 3 predicted proteins | sample WorMetLIZISLAND2_FD_187412 | JGI IMG/M metagenome (GOLD analysis project Ga0209367, IMG submission 187412) | Marine gutless worms symbiont microbial communities from Max Planck institute for Marine Microbiology, Germany - Olavius geniculatus... ...
AAGCTTTACGGTTCCTGAAACTAGAGTCTTCCAGGCAGCCGATGGTGAAGATTTGGAGATCCTAGCTTGGACCGTTTTTGCCTGATCCACCCGTGTGACAGACAGACGGACAGACAGACAGACGGACGGACAGACGGATAGAATTGCGATGGCTAAGACGCGATGAAAGCATAGCTGCTTTCGCGCGTAAAAACCAAAAGCTGCAACATTTACGCACACGTTAGTAATAGGCCTACTGCACAAAACTTGCTTTGTCTGTAGCAAAATTTTCTTTAGTAATCGCAAAAAATTGACACAAAACAATTACGCCATTTAGAAAGTGTTAAACTTAATGTATATGTGCGTTTTACGGCCGTCCTATATGCCGCATTATGCGTCTTGTCTGTCTGTCAGTCCGTCCGTCTGTCGGTTTGGTAAGAATTTTGCGATTGTAGAACTGTGTTGAATGATGATAATGTTGAATATAAACTTACTTGCAGTTCTGTTTTACTGCTTTATTATCAACTTTCAGTAGATGTACAGAAAAATCAATAAAACAATACTGTCAATAAAGTTTTTTTTTTAAATTTGAAAAATCAATTATTCAAAAAAATTCCCAAAATAGTTAAAACGGTTTAAATAGAAGTTTGACTACAATGTTAGTTAAAAAACTGTTGAGATTTAACTAAAAAACTAAAAAAACTAACTAAAACTAAAAACTACAGTTTTAGTTTGAAAATAGTTAAAATTTAACTAAAAATAAAGTTTGTGCCAATCACTGGTTCTTATCAAATCTTAAATGAGTGAATGAATGAATCAATGGCTGCTACACTTGCGACATTGTTTATTTGTTTGCAGTTTCTAAAGCAACCTTATTTTGGCGATAAAATTATAACGAACACGGATAGGCCTAATGTTCGGTAATAAGTAGGGCCCACAGGTTTCCGCGGAATTTCGCGAAATTTTGCAGAAGTTGAAAATACATTAGCAATTGGTATGATTTTTAATGATGACACATTTTTATCACAGAAAAAAGTCACATGAACTGCCAAAAGCTGTGAGCACAATCGTAGTCCTTAAATAAACGCAACGCAACTTGAAAACTGCATTTTTAAAACAAAAATAGGTAATTTTCTTTGTGCATTGCTAGCATAACTCAGCACAATGTCACTATGCCAGCCAGCCCTTCAGAAACTAAAGTTTTTGAACAGGATAGAGCTCAGTTTACTTACAAATGGAAGACCGCGGTGAGTCGCGGAATTTGGACGATTTTGCCGCGGTAAACCGCGAAGTTTGGCAAAATTTTCCGCGGAAAACTGTGCGCACTAGTAACAAGATGGAAGTCAAAATTCACAAATTCGTAAGACAACTAAACATTTCGTATGTTCAATGACGCTATCACGGCATATGTCACGCGTATGTGGCGGCCACCGTAAAACGCCGAATTGGTGTGGATTGGTATACTAATTACGTATAATATACAGTATATGTAATTATGTGTATGTATAAAAATGCGTAAGCCTAATTGGATTTCAATACTGTCCAGTGTACAACCACCAGCGATAGTCTCTGGCGAATAACGACCACGCCAATAAACGTTATGCCTTATGTTTTCCCGCAATATGCAGCCGACTCATAGGACGTCTGTCCCCGTGCCCGTACTGTACGTGTCTTCTAACTTGAAAGCGATAACGCAAAACGGCATGAAAGTTCCTCGGAGTGAGGGAACCGGGGTGACGATTTTGAATTTTTTTTCCGTTTTTTTCGTTTTAAAGGTCAAAGGCCAAGTTAGCTAAACGTCAAAAACCGACAGATAACGACGCATGTCTTGCGCTCTGGCAATGTAAAAGTTAAGTTTCAATTGAAATTTAAAAATGTAAATGTTATATGTGGGGACTGCCGCATAATCGAGTGCCTAGGCAACATATTTTTAGTCGATTTCGTTGTCGAGTTTTCAGTAACTGCAATAGTTTGCTGTGGTCGGTGTTTCTACCCACGCAGGCGCTATAGACCATACTGCGGGTATTATAGAGCTCCGTAGACTGGCGATGACGTGTGTGCATGGCGGACGCTCTCCGGGGAATGACTTGCTCGCTGGCTGGCTGGCTCGTTCAGTTAATCCAACTAGGCTTTGTTTCCTGGAGACCTCCAGCTGCCGTCGCCAGCCGCCCGCCCACCCGCCGTGCAGCGGCCGCCAATTAATATACGTCGACCGCGACCCTGTCGTGCCGCTGTCTGCCTCAAGTCAGGGATCATCAGTGGCAGTCTTTATGCGGCCGTCCTATATGCCGCATTATGCGTCTTGTCCGTCTGTCAGTCCGTCCGTTTGTTTGTCTCATAAGTCAGAGATCATTTACAACCACAGACAGGAGTCTTTTCGAATAAAGACCATGCTCATAAACGTTTACATGTTTTTCCTACAGTGATGATTATCTGGCCGCCTTACATATCTTGCCCGTCCGTCTGTTTGTCCGTCTGTCACACAAGTCAGGGATCATCCAGCCATTCATTCTCGGCGGCAACAGGGATCAGCCCGTGTGTCACGTGTGGATCCGGTCCTGCAGTCCACATGGGAGGCGCCCGGACCGTCAGTTCTCTCTTTGTCGAAGCTCCTCTACTTGTCTGTCACGTGACCTCGAGATGACGTCATTGCTGTAACTATGATCACTGTAAGGTCTTGTTCGTGTTATTAGGGTTAAAGACGGAGGCGGCTGCCCAGCTTCGCGGCGTTGTCGTAAAACCGTTCATTTGACGAACTGCAAACAGAACAATCAGCAACAGTTCAACTCTCATAGCCATTCATATCTTAGCCTACGCGAAACTTATAGTAGGCCCTACTCCTGTGCCCCGTTACAAAAGAAGACCGCGATGCGTTACACCGTCAGCACTTCAAAAATCGAAGATAAAAAATAGTTACGACAGGTCACAGTCGATGTTTGAAAGCTGAGAGAATTGAAATGCATTCAGACGCCCTAAGAAGACGTTCAGCGAATCAACTATAGCGGTAACATGCCATCAAGACCATGACGGTGGCTTGGCTTTTTGACGTACTTAATGTTATTGACTACTGACTAACTGAAATGAACAAAACAATACCAAACATAAAATGACCAGTGTTTATATGCTTAAAATAATGTAAATAACAAAATTGCGAAAACTGGAAACTAAAAATTAGTCTTAAAAAGCTTGTTGGAACAGTGATGTTTTAAGGTGTCGTTTGAAGGATGCAATGCCACGGTGGCAAACTGTTGCACATCGTAGCATGCGAGGTCACATAAAAGCACAACTCTAAACTTAAAAACAAAACGTCGCGCGATTTGTTCGCTATAACATGCAGTAAGCTGCATGCGGAGAAGCTCGATAACTTGCCCATTTCGTCGATGTGATCGGACATGGACAGCGACGCACCGACGAGAACGAAACTGGCGAGAATCATAAAGGTCGCAACGATCACCACCATTTTCTTGATCCGCTTCTCTTTCAGATCTTCAGTCTTACTGTTGGTGAGCGGCAGCGGTCGGTGCCTCGTGGACCGGAAATGGCGCGGTCGACCGGAAGCAGAAAGCGTCTCAGAGTCGACTAGAACTGCGGCGGGTCGAACGACACTCGTCGTCGTGGCGCTGACCGTTCTCAAGGTCACCGACGTCGACCTAAGGTCATTCAAGGTCAGTTTTGTCTTTCACTCACCAACGTGTAACAGTCGTCATGACACTGGTTGTGTTAGCGGTGAACAAAAAATAATTTATGTCCGTTCAAAGTCATTCAAGGTCAAATCCTTGTTGTATTAGCTCATCTGGCACAAGTGTCATGACTTTGACTCTGACCTTGCGAACAACGAGCAGAATGTTATGAATGTCGCTTAAATATCAGCCGAAGTCACTTCAATTAGATTTTTAAAAAACGTTACTTTGCACTATATAAAAATTGCTATTGTCTGGTCAAGGTCATTCAAGGTTAATCTTGATCGCATTCGACAAAGTAAAAAGCTAACATGACTTTGTATTTGCAGCGATCGACGAAATGTCAGTGGCGCTCAAAAGCCGCCTAAAGTCGCTTCAAATGAAGTTCGAAATAGTCATAACCTTGACGTTGCCTTCAGTAAACAGGGCATCAGTGTTGTATAATCAAGGTCATTCAAGGTCGCTTGCGTCGTGGCGCTGACGAGCGTGAGGCCAATGTCAATCATGTGACTGGCGGCGCACATCTCTGACGTCATCGTCGTCGACGTCGCCAGGATCTCGATCCCGTCGTCATGGTGAAGTGACGTCATGATGACGCGGTTCAGCCGGTCGGTAACGTCACTGCAACATACGTCGTAAAGCGTCGTCTCTTAAGGCGCATACAGAGCGACGTAACTAAAATGAACTGAACTGAACTGACATGGTTTAGTTTTTGACAAACTGACTAAACGGCAAGCAGTGGGCACCGTCTAACGGCGTCGTGTCTACACGCACGTAACATGCGTCAACTCGCTCTGCTTGCCCATCGGCCAGTTCGTCAAAAACTAAACCGTACCAGTTCAGTTCAGTTCAGTTACGTCGCTCTGAACGCGCCTTTACGCGTGTTTACAATCTATCAAATCCAAACATGCATTGTGTACACGACGCGTCACGAAACAGCACTCAAAATCAAAACGCACAAATTTCTGCCGAAATGTACGTTTGATTACTATTATATTCTGCCTTCTATCGTACAACAGTAAAATATAGCCACTTCATTAAAATTCATTTCGAAATAAAAAAAAATTGACGCTGAAGAAGGAAAAAGGTCGTAGTATTTTAAACTGCATCGAACTTGTTTTTACTTTTCGGACCTCAATTTTTTGGTACCGAAATTTCATCGAAATCCACTCATAACTTTTGAAATAATTCAACACACGGTAATGCAAAAGACAAGCGGACAAACAGACAGAAACTTAGCTTCTTTCTTTCGGCGAAATATGACGAGTTTACGCATACAATACGAATAATAATGCACAAAAAAACGTCTCGTTTTGTAGGCATCGATGTAAAAAAATACGTTATGATTAAAATAAAATGCGGTAAAAGCGCGTGTTTTATTAAAAAAATAAAATATGTGAAGTACGTATTTCACAACAATGTGGCACATTTTGGACAAGCTTTCTTCGTGGCACGTATAGGCGTCAATGAGATCGGCATGACACGGAACCCTCAGCGGTGCTCAATCGTCACGTTATGTATAAAGTGATGTCACCTTCACGACGCTCAGTCGCTGAACCAAGCTGAAGAAAAGTCGACGATTGTACGACGTTTTGGTTATTTGGTTGGTTTTTGATGTTAAGTTGTTTGCACAAGTGAAATGAAACAGTAATAGCCAACTGATTTCTGTTATGTTTTTGTTTTAGTTTTGTTTTATTTCGCATGTGAGGACTGCGGCGGACCTATTATAAAGTGAAAGATCCAAGCAGACAGACACATAGTCGACACTGAAGGTAGCCGTTAACGCTTTTTCTCATAAGCCTTACTGTCTGGTTAGACTGGTTTACAATATCCCCTATCAGTTTCTCGCAACTTTGTCACGCAGTTAAGGTAGCGCTGTTTTGAGTTTCAGATTTATCGCATGCGGTTTTGTTTTAGCATAGTTTTACTTTTGATCGCACATCCGACAGCTGCCCAAGCAATACCACATTCAACCCACTACTGCATAACGTCCCAAATAAAGAACGCCTACTTTGACGCCACATCGCAAAAATAAGTTATGCAGTAATAGGTTAAGTGTGTCACCCCATCGATCGCCGTGATACTATGACCAAACTGTGCGGACCCAGGAAGCAAAGAAACTAGCCAGAGTGTCCACGTGACTAGTCAAAGACGTCAGCGAACTGTGAAAGTTGGTGGAGAGACAATGACAGCGAAAGCAAAAGCAAGCATCGACGCTGAAACATGGACGTGACTCTAGTGTGTCTTCGTCTGAGAGAGCACGTGCCGCAGACACCCAACGAATAACGGCTTTCACGGGGACTCGATTAATGAAAACACTTCAAGCAACATAAAAAATCTTATAAACTTGTCATTATATGCTTATAGTTCCTACTGATACGTATGAACCTATTTCGATAGCTATCGTCACGTTTCAGCGGGTGTAGTCTGTATGTTGTCAAAATCCAGTATGCCCTCCGCCACCGCCAGTAGGCTGAATAAATCCTTGTAGTAGAAACGATCAAAGATCCAAAACCTCTGCCGAAAATAATGCTGCCATTTGGCGAATGCAGCAAACTTAATTCGTCAAAAGTTCCTGGAACTGCTGGTCCGAATTCGAAAACTCTGGATTCGAATCCTAAAAGTGATTACCATCAAACTGTGACTGCTTGGTTTTATGGTTTCCGTTAAAATTATATCAAAATCTTTTGCTGAGATTGAGACAAACTGCATCGTACAGTGTCAGTTCATGGCTTATCAATCAAGCAATCAAACAAACAAGCATTATTACGCCGAAAGGCAGAACAGCATCATATGCAAATCAGTTGAAATTGCAAGATACTTCAAAACTTAAATACACGGTACTATTGAAGATGCAAAAATTTCCTAAAATATTCTTAGCGTGAGAGACTGGAAAACATAAAAAAACTACTTCTATGGTAGCGGCGGTAGCCTATAACGAGAAACGCCGAGACGTTTGCATTATTACGCCATCGATCAGTGCTAGCGCGACTTCCTCCTGTGATAAATCTGTTTTCGTATCTTCTACAACAGTCCCCTGCAGGACAGCTAGAGGCCGTCTATCGGACTCAGTCTTCCGACTGGACCGGTGCAATACGTGATCGGTATAAATCGTTATATTTGTCTCTCGCTGTCCATCGAAGCAGGTGAAAACGGGAGTTATAGGTCGCGGTTTCGTGATCATCCGACTCGGCCATACATCTTAGTTTATTTACGGCTGTGTCGTCTGCAGTTATTTGGTCCATACAGCGGTACAACCAGAGCGAGCTCGACTCGGTAGCGCGGGAAATCGTCCGGATGGAGGTGTAAGCGTGTTGCAAATTTTCGATCCGGCGTCAGTCCGCAGATCCGTTTACACATCGGCGGACCGGTCCGCGCTTGCACGTCCTCATTCCGACCACAGACTCAGGCACACACTGATCATTTTCAGAACAAATGTTATTACTTTATCGATTACGAATTGATTCGGATGACACATTTTTGAAAGGCAAAGTAGTGCTAAACAATCCGTTAGAGTGTTGTTTAATTGTGGTAGCGATAAGGCGGTGGTTTGCGCTATGAGGGCGCTTCTATAGATTAACAGTATTTATATGTTTTTCACTTGTATTTTAAGTCATATAAATCAAACAGATAAATTATAGTACAACATTTTACACTATACATATAAAGCCACTTTCAAAAAACCGACACAGTCTCTTGATGGCTGTGTACCTTGCTCCCAATCAGTGGTCAAAGCCGGAAAGGCTGTTCGCTTTTTACGCACGAAAGCAGCTATACTGCTTTAGAGCGCATCTTAGCCATCGCAATTCTGTCTGTCTGCCTGTCCGTCCGTCCGTCCGTCTGTCTGGCACATGGGTGGATCAGTCAAGTACGATGCAAGCTAAAATCACCAAATCTTCACCGTTTGCTGCCAGGATGACTCTAGTTTTGGGATCCGTAAAGCTTTTCCATAAATTCGAAAGGAGTCGCCCCGAGCGAGGACGCTAAATGAGAGGGGGTGGGGAAATTTGCGATTTTTAACCAATGAGTCGCTGTATGTTAGTAACGGTACGAGATAGAGCCTAGGTTACTATTAATCACTAATAGAAAGTCGTTACTGGCACTCGATTGGCACCGAATTCAATGACCTTGGATGACCTTGAATGCCAGAATTGTGGTTTATGGATTTTTGGCGATTTCGAGCGGCGACACACATTTCAAGAGCGAATTGCGCCGAAGTCAATAAAAATAGACATGGACAAGCTGCATTTCAGCATTGAACGCAGATTTCGACTGTCCAAGTATCGATTTTCTACGTTCAAAGAAACTTGCGCACGAGGGCATCAAAGAGCAGTTTCTCCGTAAAAGTCGTTATTTTGTTGTTGGCTAGTCTTTTGTGAAAACGGTTGCAGATCACCAATGGTATGCTGCCTATCAAGCACTAGTGACGAGCTTTTTAGTCGTATCAACATCGATGACTATGAAAGACCCTGAACTTCCAAAATAAGGGGTTTTATTGATTTTTGCAATCTGCAGCGCACACTTCAAGAATGAATTGTGACGAAATGGCTGGAGATAGACTGACAGTTTGCGAACAGGAACTGCTATAGGCTTTCGCGCGTCTCGTGAGTATTAGCTTAAATTTTTTGTTAGCATTTAATAATAGCATATTAATTGTACGGCTTGTATTTCACAAAATTGTATTTTAATTGTACGGCTTTCTGCTTTTTCTTGTATACAGGTTACGCATTTTATTGTGTATTTTTTGACCGTCTAAGTAGCGCAACAACTAAAGTGTAATGCATGTTTACATCCCGCTAATACTCCAGATGCTTTCACTGCATATACTCTGACATATCTCTCCGGCTTTCCAGGTTTCACGCAGCTATCAGCGGATCAGTGTTCGGTGTCGTGGCTCCGCGCTTGTCGTCGTCTCGTCACTCGTCAATAGAACATCTGCATTATTGATGTCTTGGAACACAGCAGCACCGCACTCGGCCGAGGCAGCGGGAGCATTGTCACGTCCCACTCAGCCTCCTACCCTCTGTGGGACAGGAGATGAGTAGCTGCTTGCGGGTTATGGGGTGAATCAACCTTATGTGCACGATTTGGGCGGTGATATGTATGCATGCTGCTCTGCACGACGAGGAGCATTGTCACGTGGCAGTTGGGTCACGTGATTGTCTTTCACATACACACGTGGCCTGCGGACTCAGTGCAGGTCGCTTTGGCTTCAAATTAAATTTTGTTTTGTTTTAAATGTTGGCAGTGCGTTGCTTCTAGACTCCCAGACTTCAATATTTTGAAAGCTACATTTAGTAAGCTAGCCTACTAACCAACTACTTGCTCAGGCCAACTCAGCCTCCTGCCTTCAGCAGTAGTAGCTTAAGAGCTATTGTAGTGACCGACTGAAGTATCTAATTAGACCTAAGGCTTTGGTATGTCTACATGCTGCACCGCGGTTCCAACTGTTCGTTAATGCAAGCAATGAATAGCCGCATAACGTGCTGCGTTATCATTAGTTCATGCCAATAAACTGCCACTTCCGAGACTGTAAAGTGCTTATGGTCACGATGATGTCGATGACGACGATTACGAACGAATGTACTATAAGGTGGCATTAGTCCTAAGACAAGAACACGCAACAATAACAGCGAAGTCACAAGTCTGACTTATGTAAGCAACATCTAAACTTTTTGCCTCGTTCGTTTTTTAACTTGATCTTAAACAAACAAATGCTTGCATTTAGATCGGATCACAATCGAACTCTATTGAGTAAAAAAGTGAGTGAGTAGGGTTTAACGTCCCGCCCGACACATTATACAGGGTGCGGCAGAAAAAAAAGTAGCCCCTTAAAGTTTTTTTGCTGTTTTCTCAGCAACCGTTTAGCATTTTAATCTGAAAATTTACAGATTTATTCACAAAACTGTTCTACGGCTAAATGCTCTATAAAATTTGATTTCATAAAAAAATGACGAAGTTATAGATTTTTTAACATGACCGCTTACCGATTTTTCAGCGTGAAAAAATGTTCAAGCTACAACACCAGTTCAATAACATCGTTGAAACAAGTCAAACAACACAGTTAACTAATAATCATATGCCAAAATTCCATTGTCACTGTGAATGTTCGAAGTGTTCACCGACAGCTCCAGGCTCCAACACAAGCCTTCAGTCGCTTAATTTGAGAAGTCTTTCACAGTCTTGTCGATCGGTCCTTGTGGTAGGTTGCTCCAGATAACCTATAGTTCCTTGAGTTCCGCGATTGTTTTTGGCTTTGTTTTAAGCTTGCGGTAAGCTCCAACATTGCACACCACACGTGATAGTCCACCGAGTTTGCATTCAACGAATTTAGAGGCCATTGGTCTTTTCTGATGAAATCTGGACAGTTGGCCCGCAGTCAGTTTCCTGCGCTGCGCGCTGTGTGTGCTGGTGCGCTGTCCTGCTGGAAGATGAATCCGGTGGGCAGCCGG
>Ga0209367_1014230_pt1 | contig 10110 bp, 2 predicted proteins | sample WorMetLIZISLAND2_FD_187412 | JGI IMG/M metagenome (GOLD analysis project Ga0209367, IMG submission 187412) | Marine gutless worms symbiont microbial communities from Max Planck institute for Marine Microbiology, Germany - Olavius geniculatus... ...
CGACCGACACCATGACGCTGCGTCATTTGAAATAGTAACTCGTATTCGCCAGGTGGCGCCACTGTTGCACATAATTAATTTCAATAACTTATGTTTTCGTGTTGAGAATGAAACGACCTTGATTTTTGCAAAAAATCGTGTAGATCTAAGCAGTATTTCTAAAGTTAGAAGCTATATAACAGAGTGGCCCCGTTTTTTTTGGGCCACCCTGTAAATACACAAAACATCAGTTTATACACTTGTTAAAGGCAATATTGAAAAACTCGCACATCGAAAACAGCAAAAATTACATAAGGTGATATTATTCAACAGCACATTGACACACAGTCAGTGTGATGCGGACAATATCATCTTTTGTAATTTTTGCTGTTTTCGATGTGCGAGTTTTTCAATGTTGCCGTTAAGAAGTGCATAAACTAATGTTTTGTGCATTTATAACATATGATGATTAAACACAAGTTATGAATGTGTGACAGTTATTAGGCTTATAAACAGTGACGGTATCCAGTAGGCCTACTGTTTGCAAGATTTCAATCGCTGTGCGGACAGTACTCAAACGATGTTAAAAGCTTGAAAAGTCACTTGTGCTCTTAAAAAGCACTCAGCATAATTGTCATAAGATAATATGTAATTAATGAAATGATTACAATGTTCTAACTAATTTACAATCATCAAGTAACAATAGTAACAATATCATTTGATATTTAACAAATAAACATAAGGCCTAATGCAACAAATATAAACTTAATCTGCACCGCTACAACTAGTGTTAGCTGAATATAATTGGAGTATCCGAATACAAAAATGTTAAACATCTGAAAATATACTTCGTTACCGCACACGACTTAAAAATGCACAACAATAAGTCTACCAGCTCATACAAAGTTTAAGTGTTTGACAAACTACGTCGAAAAAACGAAACAACTGAGCAAAAAGAAAGTCGTTCTACACGTTTGCATTCGCCAGATGGCATAGAAATGACAATTTTAGGGCAGCTTGCAATTGCACCTTCTAATTGAAGGGAAAGTTTTATCTTTAAATCTTTCCTTCACCTAGACGTGGGAGTAAGCATAAGGTGTCACAGCATTCTATAAGTTCATCTGCCAAATGACATCTCTGCGCAGGGGCGTCCTCTCTATTGGCAAGTGGAAGCAAATGCCTCCTGGAAAGTGGAAAAACATAAAAGAATTGGGAGAAGATTTTTTTCCGAAGCAATTTGGCTGAAACATGCATATGGCACAAAATACCACAATTTTGCTTGCACGGTACAACGGTTCTATTTTTTTCTGTTTGCTTCGCTTGCAAATTAGGCCTACTTGTACTCTCTTAAGTACTTTTAAATGTGTGGTACCACACTGCCCTGGTTAGCCTTTATTGTTTAGACTACATTAAATTTGGCCAGTTCTGAAAATAATTGAATTTTTTTACCAGATGTCATATTTTATAGCCAAAATGCATTTAACTCGATTTCGATTGAACTCCGCCTCAGACCTTGCTATAGGGAGCTTACAGCGAGCCCCATACGTTTTAGCTAGATTCTAGGGTCCTTTTTGGAGACAAAAGGGAAAAGGAAAAAAAGAGGAAAAGAAAATAAAAAGGAAAAAAGAGGGGAAGAAAAGGGGGAACGGAAAGAGAGAAAACAAAAAGGGAAAAATAGCAAAGGAAGAATAGGGTAAAAGGGAGGCAATCGAGTTGGGGAAAAGTTGCCTCTTGTCACTGAGTGAAATAGACGCCCCTGTCTCTGCGCTTGTGTATCTTCGGGCTCTATGGCGATATTTACGACAGTATGTGTAGAAATAGACAGAATCACTCCCGCTACAAACGCGCCGCCGCCTGCGATCACTTCCAGGAATATTTGCGGTCAAAGTCTAAAGTGGTCCGTTTGCACGTTTTTTGGCCCTCCAAACATTTGGGGGGTATTAACTCCCAAAAATTCATGCCCCCACGATGTCATGCCTGCATCACGACATGTCACATGGCAAAGTTTCGTGGGGTTACGCTTCCCACCCACAAAGTTACCCACAAAATTTTTCGGCGATTGGCGGAGTGACCTCGAAGATCACGTGTCGAAAAAATAAAAACAACATCTGCAGTAAAAAAAAACGTCTGCAGTAAAAAATAAGACCGCCGGGAACTCCGTTCCGGGCGGCCTAGTTAGCCGATATGTAATGCATAACTGGCAACCTTAGTATACAAGTTATTCCCAAACATATTGTCACGGCATATGGCGTTATAAGTAGCATTAAGCTACTTATAAAAATAGAAACGTGCTGCACTCCAGATCTACTGCAAGGGTGCAAGGCGTAATCATTCTTTAGCGCGTGTGAAAATTTCAGACGGAAAAGACGGAAAAAGTCTACTTGAATGTGAATGATTTGATTTTCAGATTTTTTTAGTTTTGAATATCTATCCGTTCCAGAGATGTTCGCGGTTAAATTTTAAAGTTGTCTGAAATCGCGCCAAATTTTGCATGTTATTGGCGACCATTTTTTGGTAGAGGAGTGCCCCCAAATTTTCAAACCTAATTTTCAAAATTTAGCATTTCGATTACGGCGCAAAATCTTTTTGGCGATTGGCGGAGGGACCTCGAAGATCACGTGTCGAAAAAATAAAACAACATCTGCAGTAAAAAATAAGACCGCCGGGAACTGCCGTTCCGGGCGGCTTAGTTAGCCGGTATGCAGTGGCGTATTTAGGGGGAGGGCCACGGTGCGATGCCCCCCTTTGGCCGGACCATGAAAATTTTTTACAGACGACTTTATATGAAAAGGTGCGTTTGTTTGCCATTTTCCAGCAAGAATTGCAAAATTCAACAATGTTTGATGATTTTTTGCGTTTCCAAATTTCAGAAAAATAGGCGAATTTGAGGTTTCCATTAAACATTCAGAAGCAAAAAATGTTTCAGCTTCAGGGGGCTTCGTCCCCTGACCCCCACCAGGGGCTCTGCCCCTGGACCCCGCTGGGCGCTCCGCTCCCAGACCCCAGTTATAGGCTCGCGCTCCGCGCGCTTGCCATGCCCCCTCCTTTGCCAAATCCTAAATACGCCACTGCCGGTATGTAATGCATAACTGGCAACCTTGACATACAAGTTATTCCCAAACATATTGTCACAGCATATGGCGTTATAAGTAGCATTAAGCTACTTATAAAAATAGAAGCGTGCTGCAGTTCAGATCTACTGGCATGATAGCGTATCAACGATGTGGTCAAACTGAAGTGGCGGTTCGTATGAAGTCGAGTTGGGCACATACTGTGTCCGACGTTTAGTTGGTATGTCCGAAATTTTCAGACAACAACTTTAGATCATTTTCGAGTACTTTCATACGATTGGACATCGGTATCAATTCGTCAATTTCTTCCGCATTTTTTGCCATTTCTTTAATGTCCGTCATTTCCAAATGTTGAAGCAAGCCATCATTTTTCAACAGTTCATCTACAACGACAGACATAACAAATATGTCTAATTTTGTGCTTTTATAATATTTTTAAAACCAGTGAATATACAAATATGACATTTTAATTTTATTGTATAGCTCTCGGTGTTAAACAATTGATGATGTCTTAGCCTCGAAACTGGAAAGCCCAAGCCGGTGATAATTGGCTTCAAGTCGTCAGTACGACAACGCTCTGTTAGGAGTTTGCCATCAAAAAGGAAAAAGCGTTAAACAGTAAAAAAAGCGTAGCCAACAACAGACACCAGTTCCTGAAACAAATCACAAGAAGGACATAAAATAGTTAAAATGCTGCAAATAATATTCAGTGACTAGTTACCTGGCAATTCACAAAGTTATCTGATTTCATGTAAAATCTAATAAATTATTCTGTAATCAGTATAGCCGACTACTCCAAGATGACACGTTGGGTTTTGGTTTAACTGCAACATGTTTGTAAAAATGTCGAATGAGAATAAGCCAGGTTGGCGCAATGTATTTTTGTTTTTTCTTTAAATTTTTATCAATTTATATACGAAAATAAACAAACGAACACAATCATAAAAACATCGGACTACAAAGACGTCAACGCTGTGCTCAAAAAAAATTCACTCACTTTTTCTTTTACACTGGGTCCGAAAAAAGTTAATTTCTAGACATTGTACAATAAAATGTCATAGGCCTACACTTAATTTCCAATAAATTGATGAAGCGAGCACTAAATTCAGTTGAAAAATATTATTTTTAGCGACGATATTATTTTTTGCTAAAATATTGATAACATAATATATTCGCTGCCAATATGGCGTTACAAAAGTAAATTTCTGTACATTTGCGTAACTTCAACAAGCAACATCTGATTTTTGGAAAATTCCACGTCAACAATGGTCATATATTGGTAATCAAAGTGCACGAAATTTGGTATGTAAACTAAATTTGCGGTTTTACATACACTATATTAAACAAATAACAAAATCCAAGATGCTGGAGGTAGTAGTAGTTGTTGTTGTTGCTATTGTTGTGTACAAAGTAACTGTTCACTGACCGTTCAAACTTTAATAAAACCGCAAATATTACACATAAAAAACTGCAAGCAATTCATTTAATGTTGTATAAGCGCTGATGTAAAACGGCAAAAATCAAAAAGTATAAGCACGAACATTTTGCATTAGCTTAGACATTATATCTGGCTACTGAGAACAGATTAAATGTCTAAGCTAATACATTAGTTCGTGCTTATACTTTTTAATTTTTGCCGTTTTACATCAGCGCTTATACAACATTAAATAAATTGTTTGCAGTTTTTTAATATATAATATTAAAATGTCTCAGACATCGTTACATTAGGCCTATAGGCCTACATCATAATTTTTCCTTGCACCAACGTTCATTACCCGTCTGGAGGTATACTCTGAAAACAGTGAATAAAGTTATTGTCGTAAAATCAAACACCAAAAATTTTGACAAAAAATGACTAAAACAACAAAAATTAGATCAAAATCTTTCACAGTTTACAAAGCTATACATGTAAGAGCGATATGAGTCAACACTCGAAAACGGCAAAAATGGTTTTGGGGCGAAATTATCGCGCGTTGAATTTCAGACTGGCCCTTACAAGACTAGCCATTCTAACTACTTGACATAAAGATACAAAGTCAGAAGTTGCAAGCCGAAATAAGGTAGAACACCAGTCCGTACGGACACCCGTAGGGCCTATGCGGTAAAAGGCAGATTTACATGAAACGTCTGTAAACCAACCGCCACGTTGAGCACGGTAACGTGACTGAACTCTGCGCTGAACAGTTGTTTGTGGTATTCTTCTCATATTGTTAATGCACGCGAAACACGGCATCGCAAACGCCTGCAACAGCAAGCACGAACTCACTGAAGTGCTTTTACTGCATGAATAATGTTAGCCTATTAACCGGCCGTCATTAGTATCGTCAGGCTATTGGTACACTGTGTTGTCCGCCTAGCTGTTGGCTGTCTGTTCGTCTGTCTGTAGTTTGTCGGTAACTTATGTATTGTGGGTGAGCGGTATCGTACATGGTCAAGGATGAAATCGTTGGATAGGGAGTTGGTATGTTTCTATAGACTATCAATAATAACCATGTCGCTATCCGCAGTAATAGCTAAACGGTGTGAGATAAGGCCTAGGTTGCTATTGATCACTAACAGGAAGTCTAATATCGGCTTTTAAGTGACATGAAAATCATTAAGTTAAGGTCAGTACTGCATCAGAAACTGTGTATTTTTCCTAACGACAACTGGGCTTTTGTATTCTTATAGGCTGTATCGCGTGCGTTGAGTTTGCATAATGGGGCATGATTTATTAAAGATTAGCTGGTGTTGCGCGCTTTACCTTGCCTAGGGGCCTACGTAGGCTCATGCAGCCCGTACATATTGCACGCAGCAATATGTACGGGCTGAAATGGCCAGGTTAGCTACCGGTGGAATATGCATCTATCAATTTGCAATTATACATACTACCCATGAGTATGATATTGTATGCGCTATTTATATTCTTGCGCTATCTAAGTCTATTGCAGTTTCGGCATAATTATAACGGCACATTTTGCATTATTATGCTTATTTTATGCAGTCATGGGAACAGCTGCAATATCTAATTCAATCAATCAAACAATCAATTCTATAACTTTTTTATCGACATGTTAAACTTGCTACTAATATTTTTTTTATTTTATGCCTATAGCTTAATTACATGCAACGAAAATTAAAATATTTATTATAATTTATCTGTATTTAATTTCTGCGTCGATTGTCATTAATTTATATATAGTTATTTTTTGTATTCGCTCTATTTAGCTACTTGTGCAATTTGTACAAGTTTACGTGTACCCCCACACGCCATTGTTTATTAATTGAATCATATTTAACCAATTTTCAAATGTTAATTTCAGTGACATCCTGCGATTAACCAGTGATGCGGGTCTAATGAACCGTCTTTTGGATATCTGATGTTGTTTCCTGTGTTTACATTTTTTGCAGCAATATTGTCAAAATTAGTGAATTATTTTTTTGATGTGTTCTTTTCCTTTATGACATGACTTAATTAACTGTCCTTTTTGCCACGCGTCTGTGCTTACATGCGTGATTATTGTCTAATTACGTCTCTAAACTTATTATCGTTTAATTTAACGTACACGAAATAACATAATTAAGTTCACCGTAAAATACAATGTAAATCAGTGTTTGAGTTGCCGGGGGTGAGGGTTGAACCTCCAACTGTTTTCTCAACCCTCTTAACACACTGTCAAATTATGTTCTGGGGTCAGCTATATACTACACTGTGCCTTATAAAACATCCCCGACATTTTCGACTGTAACCAATTATCAGATTGTGATAATATTTGGTTACAGTCGAAAAGATCGGGGATGTTTTTTTGAGGTACAGTGTATATACACTGTGTCCCAAAAAACATCCCCAACATTTTTGACTGTAACTTGAAAACGAAGTACTAAATTTTGATAATTTTTGGTAGGGATATTCTTGACACAATTTGCCAACAAAAAACCATTTAGTTTCCCACCTCACACAACGTTTGTTTCTGCACTACCTGTGGAAAAACAACCAGCGAAATATAACTTTTTTTACCTAATGCGATATGATTGCTTAATTAACATAACGCATAAAAACACATTTTGTTCACATTTCTGACACTGTGGCTGACAATTCATCCAGTTGTCCATTTTTCAACTGCATGCAATAAAATTGCTTAAAGTGTTGGCCCATTATGCGAACACAAGCAAGAAGACGCTTTCTCCATTCATTGACAGCAGTATCGATAATGTTCTGCTCCAGACCAAACCAGGGTGTACCAGTCGCTTCTTGACTTCACAAACATTTCTAAACTTCATCTGGTAGACAAACTGCTGTATGACAATCAAACTTTGTAATAGACCTGCTGTTGGGACCACGGATTACGATAGATGGAATTTATGGACGTTTTTTCATTAATTTTAACATGTATTATGCTTGGTCTGATTTCCCCAGGTAGTGCAAAAGCAGACGTTGGGTGAGGTAAAAAATGAAATACTTATTTAATAGCCAGTTGTGTCAAAACTATTTATGCCAAATATTATAAAACTCTGCTAATCTTTATTTAAGTTACGATCAATAATGTTTGGGATGTTTTTTTCAGGTGTTCTGTTTATTTCAACACATATTTCGCTTGATCTGCTTTTCCCAGGTAGTGCAAAAGCATACATTGGATGATATGGGAAACTGAACAGTTATTTGTCAGAAATATCCCTACCAAATATTATCAAAATCTGCTAATTGGTTTTCAAGTTACAGTCAAAAATGTGGGGATGTTTGTCGGGACACAGTGTACATAGGATTTACGTCATAATTTTGGTCGGGCTCCGACAGTCGAAAAGTTCAACCTTCAGCTAATTTTTTACAATTCAGACACTGATGTAAATCTTTATAGGGTGTTTACACGATCCAGCAAACGTCCAGCATTAGCAGGTGTATTTCGAATAAATTTGCTGGAAGTTTGCTGGACGTTTGCTGGATCGTGTAAACACCCCATTATTCACAAAAAAGCGACAACCATATAAGAATAGACATAATATTTACGCTTCAATAAAGCATCGGCTACAGGGGCCTAATTTTGTTTTTACAGTTATGCTTAATGACGAAACGCCGTTTTTTTGTGAACAGAAAACATTTCTGGACAACACGAACACAAATTTTATTCTAATCTACAAATTAATTTATACAACAAACAACGCAACTTACTTAATTGTCACATCCAAGGAGATATACTTTATGCTTGACTTTCTCGCACAAGTGATCGCTTATTTCACAATCAAAGCAGTTTCACGCTTTACTGCACAACTTGTAAAGATAACATGACTCAGATACCCATAGCAGCTTGGGTATTCATGACGTAACGAATCGTGTAAATTGATCATCAATTGAGTGGATTATGAAAAAAAACAAAAAGGGGTCTTTTTATGAAACATCGTGTACATAAGAGCGAAGCTATCATTCTGTAGACGTGTTCAACCATGGAAACTACAAAATTACTAGATTGCGTCATTCTAAAGAAGGTTTTTTGATGGGGCCTATATAAAAAAGGGCTAGGTTATTGGGGGAAACACAAATAAACACAAATAAACTACAAATAAATTACAAAATAAGATTTCTGGGGACGCCGATTTCGGCTTCACAGCTGTTTATTTACGGCTTCACAGCCGTCCGCGGCTTCATAGCCGTTTCCTGTAACCTTATGGTTACATTGGGGACCGCGTATTAGGCCGAACTGATACAGCCCTGGGCAGATATAACAGCCTGCACACCCCAGAGGTAAGGTGAGGTTAAGAAGGATTCTCACTGACCTTAAAATAATTAGCCAAAACGCTCAATTGCCAATATTCAACTACTATTGTTACGTTAGTTAATATCTATAGAATAAAATCTACTAAAAATTATAAAGGTAGTGATACAGGGGCCTAACGCGAACGGATCGAATATCAAATTCTTCCTCACCTTAAATTTAAACTTTTCTATTTTTTAATTTGTCACATATTACCTTAAAAATAACTTGAAGTCATTTAATGAAATAAACTAAAATCTAGGACAAGTCTAAAATTTTAAATCTCCGTCCAAAATGGTGTTGTACTAGGAAAATACAAAAGATTTAATATACTGCTGCTGTTTCTAAATGTTGAAAGCTTGGTTAAATATTTAAAAAGTATGAAAAATCTGGATCGTCATTAAAATCTAATCAGTTTTTACTGGCGCCATACCCATTCATTCCGCAAAATTTTATCAAAATCCGTTCACATTTTTTAGCTGATAAAAATCTACTGACCAACAGCGTCCGTCAAGCTTTGCTCAAGACTAAGTACAGCCTGCGGCGGGCAGTAATAAAGTGGCGCCATCTAGCGAATGACATTTCGCGACGTCATATGCTACATAGTTCAAGAGGAATCATGCGCAAGAAAAAAGCTCATGTAACTTTGACCTTTGACTTATAACCTTGACATTTGATAGGATTCAAGTTTTTGTCATGTCAAATTTTGCAAAGTTTCATCAAGCTAAGTGCAGCGGTTTATGAGTTATTAGCGACAACGTTGAAAACAATACTGTCGTTGTTTCTGCAAGCGTTAAAAACAATATCCTTGTTACTTCTTTTCGCTAGAGGTGACAAAAAAAATGGAGCTTCCAGCCTGCAGTTACTCTGTGACATACGCTGCAGTGCAATATCAAGCAGGACTTAGGTGACGTCGTGTGCACAAAACATCACAGGCTGAACGGTAGTTCAAGCCCTGTGTTAACGGCGACTTCTCTTTCTTATGGGAAAGCCAAAAATTCGACCCCCCACAAAATCAAAACCCCTGATCCGATTAAGATAAAATTTGGCACGGTTGATTAAGTCGGGGAGGGAACCCGTCATGCTAAATTTTATGTAAATCCCTCCAAGGGGGGCTTCCCGGCAAATGGGTGAAATATACGCAAAAATTTTTATAGCTATCCATATACCTCTTTTTCAGAAACTCACCTACAGGTCAGACCCTTCGGCGGATTTTTGCGCGCGATGGCTCAAACAACGCGGTCTCACGCAAGGATGTGCCTTTTGAAGGTTAAAAAATTTGAAATTAATATTTAACGTATTTATTCGCAAAAATCGGAAAAATTACAATGGCG
>Ga0209367_1014231_pt1 | contig 10110 bp, 7 predicted proteins | sample WorMetLIZISLAND2_FD_187412 | JGI IMG/M metagenome (GOLD analysis project Ga0209367, IMG submission 187412) | Marine gutless worms symbiont microbial communities from Max Planck institute for Marine Microbiology, Germany - Olavius geniculatus... ...
CGGGGCATCACCGCCCTTTGACCGGTACCAAATTATACTGCTTGGTGACAGAGGCACATGTGAGTGAACAACTTGCCTAAGGTCGTTACCCGGCAGTGTCCTGGTGCGGAGTCGAACCTGCGCCACTGAATGACCTCAGGACTACAAGTCCGGCACGTTACCGTTAGACTACCGAGCCAGCACCTTTAATAGCGATGCATAGAAGAAATACACAAAGCACTTGTACAGCGTACCAGTGGGCAACTCTTCTAACATTTCAAGTGAGACGTCACTGGACTGTTGACGTGGTGGCAACAACTGTCGACCAGCATCGTCTGAAACCAGATTTTCATCTCTGTATCATCTTAAGTCTCTACATCTTATGATTTACTCAAATTATACGCCTTTACTGCTAGCGGACTGCTATGGTGCATCAGCTGCCCGAAGCAGTCACCAACGTCGCTGCAACTAATTTCAAACACTGCATCATTTCATTGAAATGTTACACCAAAATTCCTGCAGTTTTTATTTGTATATCACTTGTTTCAACTGTATAGTCTAGTCTTAGGCCTATTTTTTCTTTGTTTTGTGCAAAGCGATGACACATTGTTCCCTTAGGTGGACAGTTACGATGGTTTCTTTCATTACTGCCAGCATTTTTTTAAGATAGCCAAGATGTTGTTACCCTCTTTCAGTGAGGTAAAAATGCCGCTTAATTTTGCAGCGCTTAACAAGTCTTGGCGATATAACCAGTCATGATGGCGATTTTGTATAAATGGTATATAAACATAGTTGTTTAGTTCGTAAGCAAACTCATTCATGGGTATACTTTAATTGCAAACGTAGTTCTTTTACTACAACGCAATATTTAAATTTGAAATGACCGACAAACAGCAAGATTTTAATCAGTTTTTTGTGTTTTCCCAATAGGGCAGCTGCAAACTGGGCTGTTTTGCTGTCCTGCTCATCCAATGTACATACAGTCTTGTCAATGGTGGTTCTAGTTTAAAGCTAAAAGTGTTGTAGTATCCGCAGATTTTGTCTCAGCATTTCCGGTTCAGTGTGCGTAACACGCTGGCCGACGAGAAGTCTTAACTGTAATACCGAAATAAGTAAAGGCAATCTTGTTCAGCTGGGTTCAGTTAATGAAGCTCAGCACTTCCAGATTTTTTGGGCTAAAACCGCCACTGAATCTTATCATTGTTCGTCGAATTTTTTTAGCAAAACTGTAGGTAACTGTGCTAACCGTCAGTGGAGCAGTTGTCGTAGGAGCCTATCCACTGGTTGTCTCTACAGACCAGTTGCCAGGTGAGTGCGTATGATTGACAGCCGACAGTGAGCTGTGACTCGTCGCCCCGTGACCAGTAGACACTACTTGCCAGCTTCAGACTCGCACAGCCCGTCACTGCACAGCGTCCTCATACTCATTAACATTCGTTTATTACAATACAATACAATACAACAATTTTAAAGTAAAAAATGCCAGTGGCACTGCAGTCACTTTACAGTCAACTGGGGGAAAAATGAAGAAAACAAGTGAGCTTTTAGTTTAGTTATAAATGTTTGCAGGCAGTCCGAAGACGTCACTTCTGACGGCAGATTGTTCCAGACTAAAGGTGAAGGTAATAAAGGTAAAATTTGTATAAAAAACTAAGTATACTAAATTAAAAATTAATTTTTTTTCTAATTACTCAAAATTAGAAAAAAAGTTTAAACATCGAAATAACATTTAGTAGTTCGAGTCAATAAAAAAGTGAGTGATAAAACATATAATGTAATATCAAAAAAGTCATTGATGTGGTTGTGCTCTGAAACAAATCGTGGTCCGTGAAGTCTTTATGGTCCAAACTGTACTATTTTGATCGTTGCCAGCCTGTTGAACTACAAGTCGTACAACAAGCTGTAAACATCTCGCCGCGTCAAGACGTTGTAAATTTGTTGTAGACTTCTGAGTCTCAATGTAGATTTGATGTTAGCACGCAAGTAAGTAAGTAAGTAAATATAATGTTTAGAGTGCACGTATTACAGGCCTAATGTCAGCCAGTGGCCTAATCTGAGGCACTTGACTGAGCCGCTAGGGGGAGCTGTAGACTTGCTGGAGGCAGTGAGTTTTAGGGAGGCGACGGAAAGTGTATGCAAAATGGAACTGCGATTGCTAAAATAGAGTGAATTCCAGACTGTAGGGCTGCAATTAGTAATTGCAATCCCGGGATTAAATTTTCAATATCGGGATCCGGGATAAGGAATTTGTAATCCCGGAATCCCGTTTCGAGATTAGGCTTACAGATTGGTCGTTATTTTGATATCCTTAATTGGCTCATTTCATACATATGATGTGGTATAGGCCCGTACGAAAGATATAATTCGAACTGCAGGGAGTGACATGGACTGTCAAAATACGAATTACAGTGCTCAGCAAAGAGTTGGACTCTAGCGCACATATATTGTATTCACCAGACGGCTGAAATTTTTATTCTTATCATTTATCACGCGAATAGTGCGATTTTAACTAATTTTTGTAATCCCAAAATCTCGGGATTGGGGCGCCGCCAATCCCGGAATTCGGGATTGGCGAGAACGCCCGGGATCTAGGTATTCGGAATTCCGGGATTGCAATCTCTAGCTGCAATGCTACAACCACGGAAAGCGAAGGTTCTGCGGTTTGCTGTAGACTTTTTGTACAGCATGTTGTACAACGCGACAAATCGAAGCAAGTGGAGATTAGGCCTTGGTCGAGTCGAGGGACATTGATGTCCGACAGAAAGACAGCGACCATATTCCGCCGACGACAGAGCAGCGCTGTGTCGCCTGCCTGCACCGCGACGGAACTACAGCAGAACTCCCTGAAGACATCCAGTCGTTTCGTCCGTCGGTCCGTCCGTCCGTTAGGCTTTATCTTGCCAACACTGGACCGGACGCGTGTTACAACGGCTTTTGTATGCCGGGAAACCAGTTTCCGGCGCTGATAACAAAGACACGGCTCTGACAGGCGGGGCGGGCGTACCCGGTGCTACATCACTCATCGACGTACCACTACGAACAATCCTTGGACACACAGATCTATAGCTATGCCGACTTTTCCACGATCTATTAGATCGATCACTACGAGCAATCACGTCGCTCAGTAATGAACCACAGTCCCGCATCCAAGCATCCAAGCCTCGCGAAACGACGCACCAAGACTTTTTCGGTCATTTATTGCCGCGTTTTATTAACTTGAATTTCCCTCTGTCTTTTTATCGTCTTCTGCTGTTATCGCTTTTACGCGCCTTGCTGCTAACTGAAATAAATGCAAAAACGAAAATGTGTAAAAAAAATTGTGGACAGCGCCGCGCGGCCAAAAACAGAACCGTGCAGCAGAATTTTTGGACAACAGCGTCGCACCTCACAATGTTAGCGTTATAATGCAGTCACGAACTTCGTTGATTTACTCTTTTCCAGATCCTGAATTTCCAGGTCGTGCCATCTGGTTCGTCAGCTTTGGATTCGAATTTATTTAAATGTGCATTTCGGCTGTTTTATGCAGTGGCAGTGGTGTCTGCATGTAGCCAATGCTTGCGCGTGTCGGATGCTGGGTAGGTTTCTAATGAAATGCATCGTCGACCGAACGGAAGGCAACTAGCCATCTAACGGGTTGTCTTCGTAAGCTGGGCTGACGACACTGACCTGAGCCAGTGTCGCCGAGTAATAGTCAGTGAGTCGGGCCACCCAAGTCGTCGTTTTCGGGCGGGATCGGCCACCCACGTCGTTCATGCAGCAGGATAGAGGATCGGCTTGTCGTCGAGGGCTGCGACTTAATCGCCGGCTTAGACGCGTCACGCGCCGGCATCGGCCGAGCGCGCCGGCAGTGGCGTAGCCAGAAATTTTAATTGGGGGCTTCGTCTCGCTTCCCCTTCCCTCCGCTTCGCTTTTTTGTCTCTTCCTTCCTATTTTATTTCCTTTATACCTTCCCCTTCTCCCTTCCCCTGTCCTCCTTCTATCTCTCCGTTCTTTTTCCTTGGAAGCAAGACCGCCTAAAATCCAGTTAGAGATCTGGGGGAACGCCATGAGCTCCCAGCGGGGTCTGGGGCGGAACTGCAGCCGAAATCAAATTCGTGCATTTTAGCTTTAGAAATAAGATCTGGTGGCAATAATTCAATTATTTGTCCGAAAATAAACTGACCAAATTGGCAAATATAGTGCAGTTTAAATGCATGCTTATGTTTCGTCTGGAGCATTGGAGAAAAGCTGGCCGAGACACCTGTGACTTGGACCCCACCTTGTCTATGCCACTGCGCGCCGGTCAGTTCAACTGCAGGCTCGTCGTCAACGCATTGTATCCGAAACACTCAATTCCACGCGCAGCCGCTGCAGCAGCTGCATCTGCTGCAATTTGCTCGCCGGCAGCGCACTTCGGCTGACGAACGACTTGGATCTATCTGCGAGAAAGATGAATGCACAACAGTAGAGCCTGGCTAGGCTATAGTCTTTACTATGGCGATCACTTACTGCTACCATTGCTCGATCCCGCCTCGGACTTAGGCCTATTAGAAACACAACCAAATCGCCACTTCGCCACTGTAATTTGCTTCCGGAATTCTACCGTGTGAACGAAATGTGATAAAATATAATCACATGCAGTGCTTGAATTGCCAAAGGGTTGGGGAGAGTTGAAGCCCCCAACTGTTTTCACAATCCTCCCACCCAACACACTGTCATTTTATATACTGCGGGTCAGCTATACTATGTACACAGGATTTACATCACAATTTCGGTCAAACTCTGACAGTCGAAATATTCAACCCCCAGCTAATTTTTCACAGTTCAAACACTGATCACATAGAAGATGCCAGTACATGAACAATTCTAGGCGCCCCAACTGAGAGACACACGACCTGATTGGTTGACTGCTTGAGTAGGCCTACACTGAGGAAAACAATCGTTTACATTGCAGGGGATATCATCAGTGACATGCAAGAGTTGCCCTCCAGCAGGATTTATAGTCCGCACGCGCTGTGCTACGTGGGGTCAAAATTGATCTTATAGGCTATTCGAATCTCGACGGCTTCTCAAATAGCCTACAATACATTTGCGGGATTAGCTGCATTACTATAATGCATACAATGTGCTTGTACTCTGATAGATCAAATAAATAAACCTTGACTTTAATTATGTTAACATAAAGAAAGAGTACGTCCTCCCGTTGGCGATCCACAGTAAGATGTAAGACGACGTATCCCATTCCATCCCATTCCATTCGATGTGAGTCGCGTAGACATTCAACCAATCACAATAATCAGAAACTGGTTTTACAGTTAATGTAAAAAATAAACCTCTATGGTGTAAACATTTGCACAATGCACGTACGTATAGCAGAAATCGGCTTTAAACGAAAGTAGACAGCGTCAACTTTACGCTCGAAATATCGGGCGACACAACGTGAAAAAAGTCGAGAAGAGGATCGATAGTGACAAGATGCTTCTGTTAACATCGTCGCCGACACGGTTGCGGAGACTGCATAGTCATTGGCGCCGAGCTCAGTTAATTACTCCAGTCTGACACACTCGATCGATACAGACGTCCGCGCTTTCATGCAGAGATAACCACTGAAGGTTTACTCTGATTGGAACGGTGTGTGGTATGTCTGCACGCTGCACGGTGCTTCGGGTGATGGACGGCCGCAAAATGCGCTTACAATTACCTGTTGTCAATCACTGCGCCAATTTCGCAGTGCTGTAGGCTTATGTCTCATGTAAAAGTATCGCTAAAACTAATGTCCTTCGTTGTCTAATATTCACTGTGCGCTCACAATATCATCAAAAAGCAAGCGAGCTCAACCGTCCGCAATACTGCCTGAAGGCTCCTAACAATTCGTATCATTTACCTAGTGACAATGCTGACCTTGATGTGTCACGTTACGCCCAATTTCTAAATTGTTTCATGCGTTTCAGAATTCTGGCACCTAGATATTGCCATTTCTTATTGACCGCGCGTGAATCGTCCTTACAACAGTTTTTTTCAGCTTTAGGCTACTGCGGATGCTGTCGGTTTTTGTCGAACTAGAGGCCTTATTCATTAATCACCACAATTTTGGCCAGATTTTCTTGGAGATTATACTGGAGCCATTTTTCACAATTTCCATGACATTCTTTACGCACGGTGGATTTCGAAATGGAATTCGTTGTCGAGAGGATGACAGATAACAAAGACGTGCAATAACGATGAAACCGAGAAAGAGACTCGCGTGCAGCTATGTTTGTACTTTTAAGGGCTTCTATCCTCTTCAGATCTAGCATGAAAATCGGGCTCAAGTTCCACTTCCTTTTCCCTTTCCGGGCGGCCACATACCCTTAGTCCAGCTAGTGTTTCTGGGGGTGCGCAGTGAGCTCCCCAGCGCGGTTCCGAGCAAAGCCCGACCGCCAAATGGTTTGCGGTGCATTTCGAGCTAACTAACAACAGCCCTTCTGGTGATAGCAATTAATATTGTATACACCCTTAACAAAATTTCCCCCAGTTTTCACTGGGCGCAAGCTACGCCCACCGGGTATAAGGACAGAAGCCCCTGTGTACTAGTGCATGCCTGTGTAGTGCAGAAGGAACGGCCCGGCCGCTGGCGCGATGCTGCTGCTGCTGCGACTGGTGTGCGCGGAGGAGGATTGGTTGTCGGGAAGTCTCTGGCGGAACAGACGGATCTCTAGCGAACTGCCGACCGACGTGTACGCGTGGCTGACGCGCTCAGTGGCCGAACAGACGTCGACGTCGGTCTGCGCCGCCACGTCGCGTACAATGGCGTAACGATAACACACGTTCCCCGATCCAGCCGCCGCAGCCGCTGCAACTGATGAGGATGAAGCGGACGATGACGATGCAGCCTGATACGTCATCATCGTCATCTCTTCCCCCTGCATCAACAGCATCAACAACATCAGCACCCAGTGAAAATTACATGCTGGCATACATGTAATCGTGTCGTACAATACATACGCACAACTTGTAACGACTAACGAACACTAAATATCAGTCAAAATGACAGAATTCGAAGAAGTGGACCGCCATTGGTGGGTGGCACATGGCAAGTATCAGAAAACAACAGCATAATAATATGTTCTGAAACGGTAACTACAGTACAAAAACTCGATTACTCCAAAAACTGGCTCATTTTGTTTGCAATAAGGCCGATTGGTGACAAATAGACGGCGTCGTTAGTTGTTGAGAAAGATAATATAACCAAGACATTAAAATTGATTGTGTCTAAAAATATTTTTGCTTTTTGTGCCTTTAGTATTTTTAACTCGACAATATTAACTTCAAAAAATTAAAAGTAAATTTTAGAAATTTTTTAAACTTTCTAGATTTTTCAAGCATTAATGGCATGGTATTAAAAACAACTTCTGTAGTTAACTTTTATAAAAAAAACTCCTAAGACTAAATTCGTTACTAAAAACTATATATAGGCCTGGGGTTTTGAAAATTGTGTCACGCCCGCATCAATCATTCATTATCTGAGCAGCTTTTGCTGTCAGTATATCGGCATTAGACAGTCGAGTTGGCTTGCACCGTCGTCGAGGATGAGGATAGGAAAGTGACGTCAGGGGATCATAAAGTTTTCACATCAGCAGCAAGCAGCAGGCGTAAAGGAGTGACAGTTTGGCGGCGCGCCTGTGATTACACGATGTCATCAAAGCATCGCCACGTCACCATCTGATCTCATTAATACTCCGTACTCAGTAGGTTCCCGCCCTCCAAAACGCGCCAGCACGAAGCAGACAACGCGTGCAGCGATGATCTCGTAAATAGAAAATCGCCCAAACGAAACGATAACGACGAGATTTTTATGCCTGAAAACTGCAAGTTTTTCCACAAAAATAGCACCCGACACAGGTGAACGCGTCCCGCTTTAACCCCAGCCAGATAGGCTGGTACTCGATTTACCTACCCCGGAGGGATGGAAGGCCGAGTTGACTTAGGCGGCTGGTTACATACTGAGATGATTTACTTGCCGGCAGGGAGTCACCCATCAAAGTATGTACATAACAACAGTAATGTATTACAGTAGGCACCGTCTAACGGCGTCGCTGGCCTACGCTCACGTACACGTCAACCAATGACCAGTGGACTCGCCCTGCTTGCCCATTGGTCAGTTCGTCAAAAACTAAACCGTGTCAGTTCAGTTCAGTTCAGTTACGTCGCTCTGGACGCGCGTTATGTATTACCTGTTGATATGCGACGCTGTAGTCGTCGCCGGTGTGTTGGCGTCGTGCCGTCACGCCGAAGTCGTACAGAGTCAGGTTGATGTGTTGACCCTCGGCAGCGTCGATCAGCAGTGGACAACTCAGAGCATCGTCGTCGCTGGAATCAAACGCCGCCGGACCCAGCAGGTACAGAGACGGGACCGAAGCAGCTGCTGCTGAATCTGGTCTGGGATGCGCCGTGGTTGTCGTAGAAGCGCAATCGTACATTTCCGGCGACGTCACTGCGGTATAGTCATCGACGAATCATCCAAACATCACTCTTACAAGGTATAGCTCGATAAAAAGCATATAGATCATATTATAATCTCTTAAAGTTTTTTTATTGCTGCAACAAATATCTGCCTTTTTCACAATTTTGTCACTGATATAGCTTGCAGAAAATCTGCAGTTGAGTTAACAACCCCACCACAACCCATACGAGTTGCCGCACTAACTTGTGAAATAAAAAACGGCTATTATTTGGTAAAATTATGAATGTACTTGTTATAAACCACGCGAAATACAGATCATGCGAGAGTTTTATCCTTCATTCTTATTAACGATGTTTGCACTATTTCTGCATAAAATATATGCATAATGCGCGCAAACTTTCATGCCTTGTAAGACTGACGCAGTCGACGGATTTGTTGCCATGTTTCTTACAGTGAGAAGAGTTTTATCATATACCGTTAATGTTCTACTATAGGCGAACAGACAACTTACTGCATATCAATACCGCGCTATGCACATATGCGGTAAAACGGAAAACGCATAGTTTTACGAAAAGACTTAATTGATATGTAGCCTAGAACCGCGCAGGAACTGTACTGTAGCAAACTATAACGTTGTCACACCTGGGATGCAGCGGTAACTGGCTTCCAGATAGCGCGTCAGATCGGACAGACACGGTCTACGCTCGTCCATTTCCGGATCGGGAATTCTCAGCCGGCACTCCTGGCGCCCGGAACAGTGTCGGTCCAGTATGTCGATGACGTCACTGTAGCAGCCGACGAAACCGAAGTCTACGCGCACGCATCGACCAATCCGCATCCGTCCGTACAAACCGGAAGTTATCAGGATCACGTGACCGTTCTCGCATCCTGCCGTGAACTCTTCCGTCGAACAAAAGTCTGTCGAAAAACATTAAACACACCCAGCTAAAGCGCTGAATCGATGGATTAGCTCTATGAGAGAGCAGACAAATTCATGCTAAAACGTTTTAGGGGCATACACTATCATATAAATACACATCAGTATACTATTACGTTTCTAATGTGTATTCTCATTCAAACGTCAGACAGGTGTCTTTGTAACTATGTCGTTTCGCAGCTTGATTTTATACTGGAGTAGCTGTGTGCTCAGTGCCGGTAGCGATTTCTATTTTGATGTAGTTTTTGTACCACCAACTTCTACTATAAATATATGTAAAATCAAAAAAATGAGTTAATGCTCACGAGACGCGCGAAAGCTTATAACAGTTCCGGTTCAGTAGTTTAGCTAAAAATTGGTGTGTTCACGCTAAGTTAATATACAAATACCAAATTCTCTATTTGGATCGCATAACGATACTAGCGTGGCGCCACCTTGTGAATGATATAGACTTGTGTCGCAGCCCGAAATCGCCAAAAATCCATAGAACCCTCTATTTTGGCGTTCAAGGTCATTCAAGGTCATTGAATTCGGCGCCAATTGAGAGCCAGTGTACGACTTCCTATTAGTGATTAATAGTAACCTAGGCCCTATCTCGCACCGTTACTGAGATAAAGCGACTTATTGGCCAAAAATCGCAAATCTTTTTTACCCCCTCTCATTTAGCGCCTTTGTTCGGGGTGACCCTTTTTGAATTTATGGAAAAGATTTACGGTTCTTGAAACTAGAGTCTTCCAGGCAGCTAAAGGTGAAGATTTAGTAATTCTAGCTT
>Ga0209367_1014235_pt1 | contig 10108 bp, 6 predicted proteins | sample WorMetLIZISLAND2_FD_187412 | JGI IMG/M metagenome (GOLD analysis project Ga0209367, IMG submission 187412) | Marine gutless worms symbiont microbial communities from Max Planck institute for Marine Microbiology, Germany - Olavius geniculatus... ...
AGTAGCCAGATATAAATGTCTAAGCTAATGCATAATGTTCGTGCTTATACTTTTTGATTTTTGCAGTTTTACATCAGCGCTTATACAACATTAAATGAATTGCTTGCAGTTTTTTTATATATAATATAATATACAAAGTTTTACCTGCCTGCTTTATAACGGCATTACATACTTGTCATTCTTCACGGTTACAGTAAATCCCCATACGTTTGTACGCCCTATAGATCATCTAATATGTAATATGTAGTGTTGATAAAATTTTGAAGTCAACGCGAACTGTGTCCCAAAAAAGTCCCACTTTGTCATTTTCCATATCTTCTCTAAATATTAACCGATTTTTATTTTTTTGCCGGTACATACTGTAAACAATAAGCAATAACGTAGTTGTTAAATATGCCACCACACTTAATTAACTGTGTTGTCACGCTAGCATGTAAAACATAAATTTTCAAAAATCACTAAAATCACCATAATACATACGCAAAAAATATCGTCTGAAACAATTTTTAGTAATTTTCATACGAAAATTAAATTATATTCAGTTTTACATAGAAACTATATTTCTAATGTTTGTAACCAAAAGCAGACGATATTACAGTAAATACTTTTTAATGCAGTGACGATAAACCGTTGATGTAATGTTCCATTTACCAGTGAAAACAAAGCTTTGATTAAAAATTTGTAGCGGTTTAAAAATAGTTTTTGCAGGATATTGGCAAAATTTTTGAAGATGAACTGCAATAGGAAAAGCCTGAGAATGTTACTAACAGAAATTTGGCAAAATGCAGCACCGGCCAAAGCCACGAGACCGGCACGAGACTGAAGCATAATCATATGTACTGAATAGAACGTGACCTTACCTTACCTTACCTCCTGGGTGGGCAGGCTCTTACACCTGCCCAGTGCTGAGGCCGTATCAGTTCGGCCCAATGCGTGTCCCCGAATGTAATCACAAGGTTACAGGTAGCGGCTATAAAGCCGTAGACGGCTGTGAAGCCGTAACCAGCACAAAAGCACTAGTAACGTGCAGCAAATCTGCTCTCACGGGTTTGGTCAGCTCTTAGCTCCTACCCTCCAGATTTCAGAAATCTTTCGGGTCATCGGTGCAAAGCCCCACCACCACGACAAGGTGGCTGACCACGGTGGGGGCTCTAGGAGCCTATGTGGATCTAAATTTTTTTGAGTTTGTCTTATCTTGTTCTAGCTGTAGGCTTACTGTGAAGGTACTTTTAGCTTTTTTATGCTGATTACAGAAACGCCGGCTAATAGTAGGCCTATGCTTGTTCAAGTCGAAACTGTTGAACAAAATGACCACGTAGCTTACAGTGTGCGGCAAAAAAAATACTCCCTAATTTTTTTCGTCATTTTTATTAACAATCGCTAAGATTTTTGAAGCGATATTTCACACGTGTATTACCTATTCATACTCACGCAAAAACGGCTTTCGAAGGTGACCACTGTTAATAAAAATTAATGGTAGACTTACTGAACCACAAAGACCAGAAAAAACGTATCGTTCAACACGCCAGATATCCAAAGAAACGGATCTAACAAAGTGCAACATTGTACAGGTCGGAGGTGTATTTTGTTTACCAACATGCTGGTTGTCTATTATTTTTAGTTTTTCTTGCATTTATATTTTACAAGATAGTGTAGCGACACAGTTAACGTGTGATGGGATGCCCAATAACCACTTTATTGCTACTTGTCTACCAAATGCATCAGTGGAAGAATTTTGAAAATCGGTTGAAATTTGGCGAAAATATGGACAATAAAAAGTGGGACGTTCTGGAGACACAGTGTAGTTTCATAGCCAATTGTTCTCTTGGCTAACATTTCGGCCTAGAATTTAAGACCTAGATCGGGGTCTCAAAGTATTTCTTAGCGTGACGCCACTACACTACAAGTCTGGAATGGTTAGAGAGTGCAGACATTCGACTGTGGTGTGCGGTGACGCAGTTAAGGTGTGGTCTGATATTTAATCGCGTAGTTTCAAATTTTCCACAGAATATGCCAGTAAAAAAATTTTGAAAATCGAAGTCAGGAAGATATGATCATATGAGCGAAAGTTGGAAACTTTTTTGGCCCACATCGTATCTTTTTACCACCTTTTCTCGAGTGTTTTATGCACACTGCCAGACAGTTTTTATTAAATTTTGCTTAATTTTACAAACTACGTAACTGTAACATATGTAAAATCACGCTGCTCAGTGCCTAATCGATTCCCCACCTCGTCCACTCGGGAGTCGGGACAGTGGAACACGTAAGCAACATGATTTACATACTTATCACGATCGCTTGGTTGCCGTTGCCATGACGTTTGTTTATTTGTTTACGCGCTGCAAAATGTGACAGTAGTTTCGATTTTGATATGTTTGCACGAAGTCGTTGTAAAAATTTACACCGATCTATACCTGCAGTTTTCTCTGAAGCGTGCTTGATATTTATTCTGCAACATAACAGTTATATTTGGTATCTGTGATAATTTTTGTGCGCTGACAGGATGTTGGAGTTCTATTGCAGCTTACAAGATCCACTGCTTGCTGACTACCTAAAGAAACAGCGTGTGTTAAATCACTTTTACAAAGCATGCCTGGTATGTTAACAACCTGGTTATTTAAGACATCTTTTATCCTCATTGTAGGTTGAAGCTTCAAAGTCATCTGGGCCTGGATTGTTAGTCGACAGGTCCCCAGAGCTGGGGCATCACAGCAAGCTGTTTATATCAAATCTGACTAGAGCTACTGAGCGTCACCTGCCCTATGAGATCATTACCTGCCACCAAACAGGTGAATGCACCCTCACCTTAACTCCAACCAGATAGGCTGGTAATCGATTTACCTGTACCAGAGATGGAAGGTTGAGTTGACCTTGGTGTTGGCTATATACCGAGATGGTTTATCTGTTCACACACAGTTACCCATCCAAGTAAGAATGCTTTATAGTGACCAACTGAGAGTCATACCCATCACCTCATGGCTGTAAGTCCAACACCCACTGTTGTATCTTCCGTTTATAGTTTACACCATGTTCTTTTTAGTGTAGAGGGTTGGCCCAAAAAGTGACACCCTTTTGGAGTTTGAGTTTCTTCTTTTGTTGGATGCAGGAATGCATGTGAGACCTTTTGAGCCAAGACTGAGACAGGACTCAAGACCCATGTCTCTGAGACCAAGATGCAGTGATGGGTCCAAGTCACCAACTCGCAAGGCCAAGACCAAGGCCAAGACACTAACCCTCAAGACCAAGGCCAAGGCATTTAAATTTTAATGCATTAAATACTGAATAGGTTCAAATCTGCACATTAAAAACATGCAATTTAGATGTAAAACCTTTTATTAGGACCAAAAATATCAATAATCTCATTGATCGGTTGACAGTGAACATCAGTCTGATATTTACATTATGGCATATAAGTTCAGTAGTCCATATCAACTTATCAACTGCAGTTACAAATTAACATTGCTCGTTGCATCAGGAACATCAGATTCTCAAGCACAGAGTCTTAATTTGAACAGTGTGGGTGCATTATAATGCTGCTTTCTGAGAAACTCATTCTACAAACGCAGATGTAGCAGGAACATTGAAGAGGCGAGAAAATAGCGGTCTAAGGCAACTTTATTCAGTGTCAGCAAAAAGTTTTAATTTAGACTAATGCGTAGAAATTTATACATCAAAGTTCAAGTAGACCGAGGCCTAAGTAAAATATTTGTCCAAAAGTGTGTGAGAAACTGCAAGTTAACTTTCGATTTTATATCAGTATCACAATGATTTATCTAGTGCGTATTGTGTTGCATCTTGCGTTGGAGGTTAATGTCTTGGTCTCGGTTTTGTGACAAGACCAAGACCAAGACACTAACCTCCAAGACTGGGGCCAAGACCAAGACATCAGCCTTCAAGGTCGAGGCCACGGCCAAGGCACTAAAGTCCAAGATTAAGACCAAGGCAGTAAAAATCTGCCTCGAGGCAGCCTCAAGGCGAGGCACTGCCTCGAGACATCACATCACTGCCAAGATGAGAGTGAGACATTAAAAATTTTGTCCGAGATGAGACTGAGGTGAGACATTGCAGCTTTTAAGACATTGGTCGAGACCTACAGTGAAAACCATTAAAATGACAAAATTTTGTACAGATTAACTAGAATTATAAAAACATGTAAATGTCACAAATGGCATTTCAGGCATACATGTTAGCATGTTGTTGTCATTTTTTCATCTTATTTTAAAAATTAATGGCTTGCAACATAGAGCCCTGCTTTGCAGTTTTGCAGATGTGGTCCTGGCTGCTAGGTTTATGTTTATCACAATTTGAATTTGCAAGCAACTGAAACCAGTGTACTTATCTAGTTTTGTGACAAACATACTAAAATAATGTAATTTTGCTTTATGATAGATAAGTAAAAAAAAGAGTAAAAGACATTGTAAGCCAATATATTTAAGCCTCGAAGTACAGACTAAGGCATAATGTCATATTAGTATTGGTTTAACTGCAGATATGCATCTTGATAAGACGAAATGGTTTGAGACCTGAGACAAGACTTACTGCTCCGAGATTGAGATGTATTGCACCAAGATGAGATTTGAAACGCATAGGTCTGAGACCTAGATGATACCAAGATGTTAAAGACTTTGTCTGAGACAAGCCTGAATTGAGACGTTAGTACCTCCTGAGATTATCTTGAGACCGAGACATTGAGACTGAGACCACGTCCTTGGTTAGATGCATTATATTTGTAATTTTTGTTCACTTACATGTTTTCTGGCATAGACCCGTAAGCGACTCACCAGCCATTTTTTCGCTCGCTCGTAGACAAATTTTGCTCGCTTTCTCGCTGAGAGCGAGAAAAGCGAGTAATTGCAGGTTCCATCAGAAAATTTCAAGTCGATGCTTAAAGTTCTGCAAAATACAACAGGAGATTACTTTTTTGTCACACCCTGTATATATTGAGTAGTTCTTTCATAATTTCCTAAATGATAAAGGAGATTATAATCTATTAAATCACATAGAAGTCGATTTTACTGTTAGCTTCCATCAAATTTAAATGTGTGATACCCAAGGTAAAAGCAATTGAGGTCTCCCTAAACATCGGGGGTCGAAAAGTCAAAACCTTAACTGCTGAAATTTACGATTAATGCTGACAATTTTAGATGCATGTTGTCTTTGTCTATTTCCAGCCATTTCGGTGCAATTCACTTTTTAAATGTTCTCCGCAGCATAAAACGCAGAAATTGCTAATAAACCCTTTGTTCTGGGTTTCAAGGTTGTTCAAGGTCGCTGATTTTAGTGTCGATCGAAAGGACTTATGGGACTTTCTATAAATGATTAATAGAAAACCTTGGCCCATCTTGCACCATTTTAAAGATCCCGAAGTCAAATTTTTGGCAGCCGACAGTGAAGATTTGGTGATCCTAGCTTGCACCAGTCGCAGAGTACGATGGACAGCTAAACAGACAGAGCGACAAACACACACAGTAAGACAGACGGCTCGAAGACAGCTATTACATGCTGTCGCGCTTGAAAAATCATGTGCCATTTTAAATTTTGCTCGCTTCGACTCGCTCGTGTGTATTGTCGCTTGCTCACAGGAAAAATCTCGGTCGCTCTCGCTCGTCCCGTTTCTAGCTTGCTACCGCTCGATCTCACTTTCGCTTACAGGTCTATTCTGGCACTACAGCAATTAGCAGTTTACATAATATGTACTGTTTTATGCAAACTGTTTTCTGGTACAGTTTGCATGAAATAGAATTAATTAGTTGTTATGTCTGCATCATGTACAGTGATTTTGATTGATGCTTTGTTATTAGATAACTCGTGATGGTGAACTGTTAACAAATGAAAGCCATCGTCTACTCAATGCAAAGTTGGAACAGAAAGAGTTTGGAAAGTCTCACCTGAATTCATCATTTGTAGATCCAACATATAGAAAGCAGACTGAAAGTCAGCGACGATTTATATTGAAAAAATTAGAGGAGCTTGAACGGGCAGAGAATGTACAGCGCATCAGGGTCAGGGACTATTTTTTAATTATTTTTAATGCTTTTGTGCATTTGAGTAGTTATTATTGTAAGTCATTATTTCTTATATAAACAGAGATGTCTAAGAAAATGTTGAATTAACTAAAATTTAAATAATTGCTAGAACAAACTGTTTTTCCTACTAAACAGTTATTACTGTTATAGTTAAAACCATAACCAATCAAGAATTAACATGTATAACATAAAAAATATTATTTTATTTAATGAAGGAGGACACACGTCAGAGTCGCAGGAATTTCACTCCACCACTGGTGACGTTTGATCCATTGAATTCCTTTGGTTTAACATTTGGTGCAACCCATCTGTCTTTTCAAGCTTTTGCTAATAAGTGCAGTGCTGATGTCAGCTGTTCTGGTGACAAGAAATGTGCCAAGACTTATCCACTACCCAAGAAAGTAAGCTTTCAGCACAGTTTTCGTAATTTAGTCTAAGTGAAATTTATTTTTTTCCAGACCCTTTATAACTATGTGGTTGTATAATTTTGTTCAATGATACAAATATATACATATTTAAATGTTATTTTGTAGGTATATGTGACATTGTGACCATGTGATGTCATAATTTTGTGTGATATACATTAAACATGTTTAAATGTAGTAATAGCAATGTTTGATTGTTGATGTTGTGATGTCTTTGTAACATCAATTACTTTTGACATGTTGCATGTCTGGTTTTCAGGCTGGTTGCAAACACAGTGCCAGCAGGATGTGTGCTCAGTGCTTATCTATCTATCATCCGGCTTGGCTTTCTCAATTCCCACTTGCAAATAGTGGAGCCGGAAATGACAACAGCTCTGCAGAGTCTTCTGTAAGGAATCAAAAGTCTTGTGGAGTAAAGGTAAGCATTTGTTTAGCGGAAAATGCTGAGTGCCAAGTGTTAAAATTTATGACTACTTTTTTCTATGTTATATATCAGTAGATGTTTTTGCTAATTAACCGTTTTGTAAATGTTAGCTGGTTTTCTTTGGTTTTATCAATTTTGAGTTTTTTTATTGCATTAACTTCAGTCACCAAACCTTGTGCTCACTCATTTCTTTTACACTGCTGCTTGTCATTCACACTTCTTTTTTGCTCCTTTATTTACTATCTCTGACATAATTATGTTGTGCTTCCATAAAAGTCAGCCTGTGCCAGTATTAAGCATGCTCTTGGTTGCATTCATTTGGTTACTTACAGTTATTCATGTAACTACAGCATTATGATGCCTACACTGTATTCAGACAAGAACACCCACTATCGTTTTCTGTTATTACCTTTATGAAAATGTTTACCTGCAGATTTATACAAAATTTGCAGGGAATGTTTAGCATGAATTAAGTATTCTATTGACGTCAGAGTTAAACATTAGCTGTAACACTAGCAACATGAATCAACTTGGTCATGCTTAAAAATACTGCTGTACTGCTGTTTATTTGTTTAAATGAGTAATTAGTTGAACAGTATGTATGTGTGTGTGTTCTTTTTGCAAAAGCCGGCAGCTGCAAAGCACAATCGTCATCTGGTTTCTGACAGATGCACACAGTGGTCCAAATGCAAGATAACACTGCATTACTTCGGGCCTATAGCAGCATCACTTGATAGTCCAGAGTGGACTGGCAGTATGTCTCACCTTGATTCAGTCGTTGTCCAACAGCAGTGCTGCGGAACTAACATGCGAACTGTGTTCCACGGAAATGTTGCTCCAAAAAGTATGTAAATAGGCAACTGAAAAAATTATACAAGGGTTGAGAGAGGGAGAGAGAAAGAAAGTTTATTTTCCATAACCAAAATAAACATAATAACTAATCAACAGATAATAATACAGGAGGGTTGCCAGAAAGCCATCAAATGGTGGCCACCCATTGTCACAATGAATTAAATATTCAATAAGTAATGAGAATCATTGTATTAGACTAAATTTAATTTTCAATCTATATATCTGTAAAAAGTACATTTTCTACAAACACATACGTGTTTGTTGCGGATGTGATGTCATTGTAATTTATAACGTCATAGCGAGTTAAAGAGAAACAATTTGGAGTGTTAATGCGAACAGCGTAGAATTAGGCACGATGTTGCACAACAATTCTTCAGTCTGCAGCCGAATTTAGCAACGTGGTGCCCTGAGGCATCTGATTTTCTGAAAGCCCTAACAAATTCATTTACAAATTTCTCATTTGCAACAATGAATGTACGATAGCTTAAATCTGCGATGGCCTTGAATAAGAGCGCTTGAGCTAATAATGACGTCACGTCAAGATTTAACGTTACTAGTTGAATTTCATTGAAAATTTAACAGTTTATGACCTCCCTCGTGTTCAGGAAGATATTAGCAACATTTTTAATCTGTTACAGGTAAAAGTGCGTGGGCTCGAGAGCGAGCCCCACGTGCCATGCCATAAATCCAGTACTGGAGTCCAGACCACAAGTCTATGATTGCTCAACAAACGCAAACTGTTGGCCACTCTGGCTTCATGCAATAAGATCACCCTGCATACAGTAACGAGCAAACCCCCAGCAACTATCATTTTTTTGATATCTGAAATATTACTTTTGTGTTGTTAAGCATGACAATCTATGATTCAATGCTATTTGCACTGACGCTGTGAATCGTTTCTGTTTGACGGTCTATGACGTCATAAATTACAATGATCCGCAACAAACCCATATATGTTCGTAGAAAATGTACTTTTACTGACATATAGACTGTGAAGAAAAATTTAAGTTTAATACATTGATTCTCATTACTTATTGATCAACCCTCGTACATAAAGTTGCTGCATAAACTGTAGTTTTTGTTATTTGCAATGTTGGTTTAAATACTGAGGTTTTTCAGTGTACTGTTTCCTTAAAAACATCTTTGACTTATGTGCAAATATCGCCAATGGCATTAGTTCCAAAAAGTGTTAATAATTGTCAGCCAACTTATAAAAATAGTTAGGCCACTACTATATTTCTGGCAATAATTTTATTGTCTACTTATAATGACTAAACGTCTTCATTTTGAACTTAAGACGTTTTTAAATGCTAATTTAATGTTAATTTTGGTGTTAGTAAAGGGTATCAAATATATTCATTAGGCCTACTTGAATATTAGTGAATCATGAATGAACTAGAAATTTGGGGCAAAGCCCAACGTGAGTCTGCCCGGCACCCTAAGTCCAATTGGGGGGAAGTTAGGAGGTGGGTAAAATTCCCCTGGCATCAGAGTCACATGGCCCGAACTCAAATGCATTGGCATACGCCGAACGCGCATTGTTGACTTAGGGTAGGTCGAAATGAGCGCTTATAACTTTGTTCGTAGTGGACAGAATTTCACAAATTTTTTTTTGTTCAACACCCAAAGGATCCTTCTCGTCAACGCCGTTTAGATTCTGTCGCTAACTTCATCCATTTCAGAGATATTCACGGTAAAACTCGAAAGTTGTCGTAAAACGTACTAAATTTTGGACGTTTTTTGCCCTCCCAAATTTTAAGGGGGGCGGTGCCCCCAAATTTCGTACTTGCGTTAACACCCCAACCTAGAGCCGCGTCAAGTGCCAAAGTTTCGTCAGGCTACACCCCCTAACTCCAAAGTTATATGCACTCCTTTATTGCATTTTATGCCAATTTTTGACCCCCCTTCTAGCAGCACGTCACGTGGCAGTCTCATGAAGCTACTCCCTTTGGCTCCAAAGATCCTTCGTCTAATACGCTACATTTTAAGCCAATTTTTGACCCCCCTTTGAAAAAAGTTGTAAGGGGGCGCCCATCCCCGGTGAGGGGTGCGCTAGTAAGACTTAATGATTCTCTAGCGCGTGTAAAAATTTTGGGGTGCAGCACCCCCTAGGGGCCGAAATACGATCTTCCGAAAAATGCGCTTTAAAGGGGTACGATTTCACATCTAGATCTCCAAGGTCATTGGACCGAACTTCACCGGACTTGTTTCGCCTAACGCAGGAGGAATTGTGGTAGACGGAATGACTATCCGATTTTGAATATCTTCATCCGTTTCGGAGATATTCGCCGCCGAACTTCGAAGTCGTCCGAAATCGGGCTAAATTTTGCATGTTTTTCGCCCCCGAAATTTTTTTGGGGTGCGCCCCCAAAAATTTTGGA
>Ga0209367_1014236_pt1 | contig 10107 bp, 5 predicted proteins | sample WorMetLIZISLAND2_FD_187412 | JGI IMG/M metagenome (GOLD analysis project Ga0209367, IMG submission 187412) | Marine gutless worms symbiont microbial communities from Max Planck institute for Marine Microbiology, Germany - Olavius geniculatus... ...
GTCAAGGGCCAGGGCACAGAGGGGGAACAATAAATGTTTTCGTGTGTGGGCCAAATGTCGACCTTATTCAGTTGTTGTGTGCGAGTTCCAGGGGCAGAGCCCCGGTAAGGGAATCAGGCGGCGAAGCCCCCCCCCCACCTGCGGGGCGAAGCCCCCTTAAAGCTAAAACACTTTTAGCTTTTGGATGTGCAATGAAAGCTGCAAATTTGCCTGTTTTTTAATATTTCGAAAAGCAAAAAAACTCACAAATATATGTTTTTCTAGCAAAAATGGCGTTTAATAATTCACACCTTGGCATATAGGGCACTTTATCACTATCAAAATTTTTCCTGGAAAAGTTGGGGGCAAAGGGGTGGGCATGGGGGCAGTTGCCCCTCGCCTTTCCCCTTTCCCCTTGTCACCTGCTGAAGTGCAAAATAGTCTAGCTTCCCCCACCAAGGCACTGACTGCAGCAACTAAGATCACAGATATCTGCCGACCGTTGTCTAGCATTCCTGGGATCTACTGGGAAACGGCACAAAGGTTTTAACGACGTGTGGCATACAGTCGTTTGTCACTGGCGTAGTGTTTCTACACGGACTGCGTAACAAATTAGCCCCTATAGTGTACAAGTGGTATTTTTGCTTTTTTTTCTATTTTTGAAGACACTGAAGACAGTGTTAATCCGCTATAGCAATATGCAGATTTTCGCTAATAAAGATTATCATTAAATGACGTGAATAGTAAAGTCCTCATCTTCAGACTTCAGATTCTGGGGTGCGATGGGATGGGATTGGGATGGGGAGAATTTAATTTACCGTGTCACTCTCTCTTGACGGTTAAGCGGAGGTGCGCTGGACCGCGCTACTCTATAAGTGCTCTACGTAGCCTATATGTATTGACATCAGCACGTGGCACCGAGTATTTGTGAGGCAGGAGAGCAGCAGTCAACCGGCAGACAAAAGCTACGCGACAGTCGACATGCTTCAGTGTTATTACTAGCGCTGAGATGCTGGTCGTCCGTTCATCCAGGGATCATAATTTATAGGCCCTATTTAAGCATTGCTGCCACGGTCTGCATGCGTCAATTTCCCGGACCGAGTAGTGATGTGCAGATATCTGTATTTAAAGTGACGAGTATTATCGAATATCGTAGGATTGCGACGCACGTTATGTGTTGTGTCGTGGCGCAACTTTTTCTGTTTACCGCATTGGCGGCCTGTCTGTGTTGTTGGTATAACAGATAGAGTTAGATGGGTTGGTAGCGTGGCGTAGCGGTAACGCATTGTGTCCGATTAACAAAGTTGCTCTACACCGGGCCCGATTAGTACTTTGATGGGTGACTGCTTGCGGGCAGGTAAAACCATTTCGGTATGTAACCAGCCGCCTAGTCAACTCAGCCTTCCATCCCTCTGGGGTAGGTAAATCGAGTAACGGCCTATCTGGCTGGGGTTATGGCGGAGCGCGTTCACCTGTCGGGTGACAGGTAACACTGTGTGGTCGCACACGGCAGGTGGCGCTCCGTAGCTCTAGAATGGGCTTCTATTAAGAGCTGTTACACCACCACTTTTTAGCTATAATGCGTTCTGCTATGCTCACTTAACTTCCGACTGTGTGTGTGTTTTTGCGATATATTAGCAATTGACCAGTTAATGACAATTGCACAGCACAGGACAGGAAATATGGATAAAGACGACGAAAATGTCATTTTAGTTCAGTTTCGTTCTATCGCTTTGTACGCTGCATAACGAACGCTCGAACTTCCGTGCGCAAAAGGTAATCGCGACGTTTCAACTTTCGAATAGCGAAATAACAACAACAGGCCCAGCTGTCGCTAGGATAGCCGACCGTACTGGTTGTCAGTGAGTTTCAAGGTCATCCACAGTTGATGATTTTCATTTCATCTGAAAGGGTTTATGTCATTTTTTATTAGTAATTAATAGTAACCTAGGCCCTATTTCGTACCGTTTAGCCACAATACAGTACTGGCCTTCAAAGTCATCTGAGGTCAGTGATTTTTATGTTATTTGAAAGCCAATATGCCACTTTATATTAGTGATTTATAGTAAACGTTTATAGTAAATCTCTCACCGTTTCCGAGATATGGTCACTTTTCCGTTGAATTTTCTACCCCCTTTCATTCAGTCCCCAATTTGAAAATGTTTCTCTTGCACTAGATCGCTGAAATTTTGCTTGCCTAGGTTTATGCCACATGGCTAATTACTCGCGTAAAAAGTTTTCCCCTACGAGCTACCGTTTAGCCACAATACATCCAAGAGAGACGACGGATGGACCACATGGATGGACGGACGACAACCATGCCAATAGCTCGACCGTTACTTAAGTAAGGCCGGCTGAGAAGTACGGTGTGGGCGGCTGGGATGGTAAATGGTAATTGCTACTATGTCTGTACGCTAGGTGTCGTTAGTGATGAATATGTTCATCCCTGCGCTGGCCGGCTAATTACACAGACGCCTCCTCGTTCTTAGTGGGTCGGTAAAAAGTCGTCGTCGCTGAAGATGTCAAACAGCCGTTGCCGTCGTTACTCGTTGACGAGTCGCTTTCATCTTCTAACCGTAGAAGTACCACCCATGTCGCAGGAAAATGACCAAGTTCGGCATTCACCGATCGACAAAAAAATTGGTGAATCTGTTTACGTCGGCGATGCGACTTTTTGTACCAAATTTGGTGCAAGTCCGTTTGAAAGACTTTATTCACCACCATCACTGGCAGCCTACATACACAACGAAATACGAGAACTACGCATATATTCAGCGAAACCACTTGATACGTATTAGCCTACTGTTATTTTCGCGTAAGCACCCTATCTGCGTTATGCATTGCCACAGCACACAGTGACAGTGGAAGCATTTAATAGACCTTATTTGGCATATTTAGCGCACCTATCGCACGCGCTCCGTCCCAGCACGACGCGAGTATGACACCGTAGCGAGTTAGTTCACCCCCTGTAACAAAACTTCGTCGTCACAGTAATGCGTTCTTATTTTTTAGTCACCTACTGCGACGTGTCTTACAACCTAAAATATTTTCGCCTCGGCTGTAGGCCTACATCCACCTGCCTAGCAGTTTTAATTGCTTATCGCTAGACTTAGCGTCGTTCTCACCGCATACGCTAAATAGTTTGCCTAGTAACGATGCAGCATCTATGCAGTAGCGTTACTTTATCGTACCACCGGTCTTCCACGCACAGCAGTAGCAAGACCTCCCATGCGTATTAGTCGGACCTCACCGATCGCCTTCTCGTAACAACTCCCATATGTAGGTCGGTCCTAGGCATATTTTACTGTCGTCAGAATTTTTAAGGTTTACCCTAAGCATCCCGCTTTTTATCTGCAGCACTCCCCAATAAATATTTCGCGTTTGTTTCTTAAAAATTTTTCTGTTATCGTTGCAGCAGCACCTATGCGTCTATTACTCATTCATTCGTCATCAATTCTAATCCTAGCTTTACATACTTCATAGGTGTTTCTATTAAAGTTTGGTTTTGAAAACTTGCAAGCGCACTAGATAGAAAACTATAAATAACATAGTAAAACGGTTCAGGCATCAGTCGCAGCATGACAACGCTAGCAAACGTCACGGCTAGTGAGCTCGTCAAACCCGATCCACATTACGAGCTGATTTACTTAAGCGTTACGCTCATCGTTGCTACCTCGAGCGCCTTCGTCGCCTCGTTTCTCAGATTGCAGCGACGACAGAGACAATGTCATGACACTTTCCTTACGTCATCCGTTCACCGCGCTGGTAGCTGGCCTAAACGGCGGAAACGTCCAAGGGGGAACATGTTCAGGGGGGAATGTCCTACACCCAACACGCCACTGAAGAGGCACGGGACGTCTCGGTTTCGGACTCAAGTCTCGGCCTCGCTTTTGGGTCTTGTATTCTCGTCTTGGTCGTGTTTTAGCACGAATTATCGTCGACTGTGCAGTCACGAGACAAGGCTGGCTCGGGGAGCCGGAATTAGCGAAATTGATGTTGTTTGTTTGCGTCGGCAAACTCAGCAATCAGACGGCGTCGCTGACAACTGCTATACGAGTAGCCTATAGCTGGCGCTACCTGGCAATGCATTTCGTGTGCGCACCGCGGTCTTTCAGTCACAGTGCGCTCTCTTAAATAACGTTTCACGCACACAGTCGAAATCATCCGATACGCATTGCCATTTATTAAAGTTATGGACCTATTTCTTTGCTTCTGTTTATTAAAATTGTAGGTTACACAGCTTTGCGATAGTAAATGGCGGCTGTTTTTTTTGCCAGTGTTCTCTGATTGATTATCATGCTCTGTTGTCATTGCATCAGTGGAAATAAATAAATAAAATAATAAAATAAAATAAATTACCGTCAAAATATGACCGATATTCCTGGGGCTTTGCGGTGTACAAATGAGATAATTAGACTGTTATTTTTTATACGTTATCGCAGAAAGTAGCCTAGTGTAGATAAACCCATGAAGTCGCGGGTGGTTAGTGTATAGCAGGAAGAAAATGCTTGTATTGTTGGATATAGACTCGACGACATTTTGCGGTTGTGTATGCAATGTTCAAGACATTTAAAAAGAAGAAATCGTTACCATAATAACGATATAAAGTCAGAGGCTGATTAAGACATGTTCAGCCTGTTTGGCCGAACAGCGGCACACAAAAAGAGGCCCCACAGAACAGCAGCCCGACATTTTCTGATTTGTGGAGGCCTCCTTATGGCGTTTTGTGTCATTGGCGCAGCACGATACTTTCTGCTGTGCGAGTTCTGTAGTATTGCAAAATCTGTACTTTACGACGATACTTACAATTACGGAAAATTTAGGCTATGTGAATTTTTTTTGACCTAAACCTAATCATGTTTAAATTCGGCCGTGTATAAAATGCAAGTATTTACACATTAAATTTTAGAGTTATCTTTTGCTAGCGATCATCTTCTTAACGATGAAAAGAAATATACGAGCGTCGCTGAGAGTAAACGGAAATGTGTTTTTGCAGGAAATGGGTCGAACGGTATGAAAGGCTGCGGAGTGATATTGGCTTTCCTGTCTTGGGTTCTTGTTGCCTTATCGTTTCCGCTGTCACTTTGCGTTTGCATAAAGGTGAGAATAGAACAGTTTATTTGATCAGAATTACTCTTTTATGTACGCTAATTGAGCAGAAAGTGACATAAAATAGTCTGCAGCACTTGTATACATACTATACGATTATTTTATGATTTTCCGAAAACGTCGAAAACTAGGTTTATATTTCACTGTTTACGCATTTCAGTTTCTCAATGCATTTCGTCTCGCTTACTTACTTATTTACTTACTGACTTATTCCGGGAATAAAGTCAGCGTAAGTCATTGCGGTTGTGTTCAACGTGAGCTTAAGCGTCATGCACTGGCATAGGATTTCGGATTATCTTAATTTAATTTCTCATGTTCAGTCACATTACCGAGTAAATGGGTGATTGCATTAAGGTGGTGCAGGAATACGAACGCGCCGTCATATTTCGCCTTGGTCGTCTGCTATCTGGTGGAGCGAAAGGACCAGGTATGTAGTTTATCTGTAATTGTTCTGTGTATTTTAGTCATTTTCTAAGTTGCGACTGTTGCATACAACATGTGTACGTCATTCATGAGCACAAACGAACGTTGTTTGCACCAAGTACTGTGCTGATTCTCAGTTAAATCGATAAAGACTATTTCGTCAAAAACACAGATGACAGTTGATATAAAAGCAGCGCATTTGTGCTGGTATAGATTAAGAAACAGTTGACAAAAACTACATATGGTGTGCCCAAAAATGTCCCAATTGTTTTAGTCAGAACTTCACATAATCTCCACCAAATTTGATAATTTTTGGCACACAGTTAACCAAGGCAATAAAATTAAATAAGGTATACTCAATGTTCACCTCACTTTATTCATGCCAGCGCACTACCGTGTAAAACACGGATGCTCCAAATTGTTGCATAATGCTCAGTTGTTGTTTCCGTAAAAGTTCTAACGACTTAATTGAAACTAATGTAATTTATTCAGCAAAATTATAAGTTTGTGCAACAACTTGCTTTAAAATTGTCAGAATTTGTGCCCCAAGTGTACACGATCGCTTAGACGTGACGCCACGGCTGACAGCAGCATTAACGATGAACTGATCAAAATGCACAGCACTCGAATGTGGTTTATGCTTATTCATCAGTTATTTTCTGGTCTGCTATTTTCAGCATAAAATATTTAATACCACAACATTATTACATCACATGTCGCTTTCCACCCTGTTAAATTAATAATAAAACAGTGAACAATCTGATACTGATAATTACCGCATAATGTAACGATTTGGAGCATCTGTGTTTTACATGGTAGTGCGTTGACATAAATTACGTGAGGTGGACAGTGAGTGTACCTTACATAATTTTATCATCCTCGCTATCAGTTTGCCAAAAATTATAAAATTTGATAGAGATTTGACGAAGTTCTGACAAAAACAAGTCGGGACATTTTTTGACACACCCTGTATATCATTTCTGATAAAGATATCTTAATTTAAACCACCTTTTTGCTGTAACGTTGTGTGTTATTTCTGTTCGTATACTTTTCGCGTACGGTTTTTACGCGCGAAAGCAGCTACTGCTTTCAGCGTGTCTCAGCCATCGCAATTCTGTCCGTCCGTCTGTCTGTCCGTCCGTCACACGGGTAGATCAGTCAAAAACGGTGCAAGCTAGGATCACCAAATCTTCACCATCGGCTGTCTGTAAGACTCTAGTTTCAGGAACCGTAAAGCTTTTCCATGAATTCGAAGGAGGTCACCCCAAACGATGGCGCTAAATGAGAGGGGGTGGGCAAAATTTTCGATTTTTGGCTAATAAGTCGCTGTATCTCAGTAACGGTGCGAGGTAGGGCTTAGGTTACTGGCAATCACTAATAGGAAGTCGTATACTGGCTCTCGATTGGCACCAAATCCAATGATCTTGAATGACCTTGAACGTCAAAATAGGGGGTTTTATGGATTTTTTGTCGATATCGGGCTGCGACACAAGTCTGTATCATTTACAAAATGGCGCCACGAACTATCGTTATGCGATCCAAATACAAAAGTCGAGTATTTGTATATTAACTTAGTGTGAACACCCCAATTTTCAGCTAAATTACTGAACTGGAACTGCTATAGGCTTTCGCGCGTTTCGTGAGCATTAGCTCAAATTTCTTGTTATTTTTGAGTACATCCTTGTGCAGGAATATTTTTCGTTCTGCCCTGCATCGATACATATACGAAAGTAGATCTGAGAACGGTGACATTCGACGTGCCGCCGCAAGAGGTACGTTATTGAACGAACATCGTTCAATGTTCACTCACTACGAGTGTAGTTCATTGAACGTGAATAATTTTAACACAACATGTAATCAATAGGCTTTCTGTGTAGACCTAGAGAAAGTTTAACCGTGGCTTGACGTAGGTGATTACTCCAAAATTGTGTCTAACACCGACGCGCTCTAAATCCTGGCATTACTGTACCGAACAGGAAATCAACATGGTTTGCAGTCTTAAGACGTGACTGTAGTTTAGCTTAGGTCGATATCGATAATTCCTTTCTGCTGCTGCTGCTGCTGCTATAAGCGGGTCGCGTAACGTTGCTATTACACGTAGATTTCGTCGTTGTCGTAGTCGTTGTCGTTTTGTTATTCGTGGTCGCTAGTAATTGCCAGCGCTTCGAAACGGCAATTCGCAACGCTTCGACAAGCCAAGCCGGTGCCCCATTATAGGATCGCTTCACCCCCAGAAAAGTCTTCCTCGGCCGACAATTTGCCGGCAAATATCCGGCCCGCCCGGCGGCCGCCCGGCGAGGCGGATTTTTGCCGGTAAATTATTGTCAGCCGGGAGGGACTTTTCAGGTGGGGCGCGATACTATAATGGGAAGACTTTTTATGGGGGACACCGGCGATATTATAATAAAGGGGAGACCTATCAATTCCGTGATTATCTCTCCCCGGGCGGATTTTGCATGGTGGAGACATTTTAATGTGACACCGGCTTTTTACGTCTTCTTATACACAACGTATTTGCCAGTGACTGCAGTATATGTCGTTGTCGCCGTCGTTGTTGAGAGTTGTAGTAATTGTGATATGCAATATCTTCCGCCTGCCCGGCCGCCGACATCCCTAGGCTATATTTATTCACGCTAGCGCAGACTGTCGCGCCTCGTGTCGGCAAATTGCTCTTCATTCACAAAAAAACATAACAGACGGCTTGTGTTCACTCTTTGCCCACAATGACGCACGTGGTTGCTGTTCTAACAGCTACGTCTATAGCCGACTGGAGAGAGAAAACTTCAAGAAATGCAAGGACATTCTGAAACGTCAGAACGAAAAATAATAAAAACAGATTTTTTACGTGGAGTGAACTTGTCAGCATATATTTGTGATTAGTTTAGTTAATCACATGCTCAGTCACAGTAGGTGAAAACTTTACGAGCAGCTACCATACTTTTGCGGACTGGCACAGTTAGTCATGGATAGCAAGCACAGTCGAAGTAAAGTGATGACAGTTTTTGCTTTAAGATTTTAAAGAAAATTTCTCTAACGGCTACTGAGCTGTTAACGAGCCATAACAGTGCATTCTCTCAAGTCGCCAATTTTGGCTGTTATGACATCAAAGTTAAATAAAGTATGCGAAGCAAAACAATAACAGCGAAAGCACATTTTGAAACATAGGCCCCACTTTCAAATGTAAAAAAAGTAATGAATACTAATTTTCATATCAGTAATTGTTGTGTAGTTTTGAAAGTTTCGGCATTTGTAACCATTTTACATTATAACTTTACTTCTATTTCCGTTTTTCTCATTTCATTTTTATTTAAAATATTTCAGTTCTTTTTAGTTAATATGTGCTAGATTAAACTGACAGTTTATCTGTGAGTTGTTACATGCAAACCATTATCGTATCTTATCGTATTTTCGAGTAATTATGTGGAAAAGCTCCCATTATAAGTGTAGAAGCGAATTGCTCAAAACGAACAACGTGTGAATCACTAGTCCAGTGACACTGGAGAGAATCGGTTTACGCTGTAAACAGATTAAATTACAAAGCGTTTGCGGATAGAGCCCAAGTTAAGCCTGCATTACTACAACAATATGAGTACGAGTGCGGTGAAAACACGTTGTAACTTGTAGGCCTATACTGTGTGTTTTCGATGACGTTTATGCAAGAACATTGTCTCATGCTGTGTATAAGAGAGAGGGCGGCCTTTCGCATGCGACCTTAAGCCCGCGACGATAAAGCAACATTTTTTGACTAAGACTTGCAGTCTCGCACTACTGAGCGTAGGCCTACTGATTAAAATAAAGCAAACGCCAAAACAGGATAATAAATTATAACAACAAAAATTTCCAGCTTATCTTGAAGTACATAGTCTGGGGACTTTAGTTATACCTATTTCTGAAAAGATGTGCGCTTTATATGTAAAAAGAACTCTAGCTTGGTGGTTTCTGTTCGGTGGCCTATTGTCCGTAGCGATGCGGCGTAGGTTTGTCTTGTAGCCGTCCATCAGCTGCTGTATCATCGCATGCCCAGTGGCAGCAAACCGGGTGCCCGAATAGTCGTTGTAACAACATCGTCATTGGCAGCACCGGCGTAAGATTCCCGTCACGATCAGCGCGAGGTTACGTGCCGCCTGCTTGGAACCCGGCAAATTGTTGATTGAAACGTCGCCCGGACAGATGCCCCATTATAGGATTGCCGCAGGATAAGTCTCCCTGCGGCTGACAGTTTGCCGGTAAAAATCCGACCCGCTCGGCGGCCGCTCGGACGGGAAGGATTTTTACCGGCAAATTATCGGCCGAGGAAGACTTTTTCTGGAGGGATTCTATAATGGTGTCGAGATGGGGCCGGCGATATTTTAATAAAGGGAAGACCTATCAATTCGGTGATTATCTCTCTTCCGGCGGTTTTTCGTGGGGGAGACATTTAATGTGACACCGGCCGCAGCTACTGCTATTGCTGCTGCTACATCACAGTCTTGTCGTCTAGGTTCAGCCATCCAGACTACAGGACCGTCAGTAGATTATATTTAGGCACACGGAGAGGCCTATAAGCCCCGCCCACTGTTTTGGCCTGTAGCCTGGTCAGTGGGCGGGGCTTATGGG
>Ga0209367_1014237_pt1 | contig 10107 bp, 9 predicted proteins | sample WorMetLIZISLAND2_FD_187412 | JGI IMG/M metagenome (GOLD analysis project Ga0209367, IMG submission 187412) | Marine gutless worms symbiont microbial communities from Max Planck institute for Marine Microbiology, Germany - Olavius geniculatus... ...
TGCCATTGCAAAAATTCACTCTGGTTTAATTAACACATACAGCATGAGTAGACCCCTAAGCCGGCTAGCTGTGAATTTCACAGCCAGCTTAGCATTTTTGCGGCTAAGGTCTCGGCTTAGCCGCAATTTTCGTGGCGGCGGCGGCAGCGGCTTAGCATTTTTGCTACATTCCTGCAGTTTCATACAGTTTTTACTTTTGCTGCATTTTTGCGCATTTAACGTTTGGTTTTCTTTTTGTGAACATTTTCTATATATCATAATTTTCTATATTTAAGTATTAAAAAACGTTTAGGGCCTACCATAAATTGTGTCAAGAACTTGGAGCACTTTAATAAAAACCACCATAGAAATGAATTTATGGGCCACACGCAGGTTTCGGTTTTGTGGTAGTTTGCTTAGTTAGTCTAATGTGATATGACCACATGGTTGGTTTGAAATTGAATAAAATTCGCTCTTTCCCCTCTCTCTATCTCCCCAGTTCTGGCTGTACTGCGCCTACAGAATTAGGTATTAGGCATGAGTATGAACAAATTATGGCTAACGTTTTTTATTCAACGTTTAGGAACAGTTTTTCCCGTCACGTTTTGAAGGACTTTTAACATTTTAAAATATTTTTTCTGGAACGTTTTTTTACATCTATGCAATGCATAGCCGGCATATTTTGCAACGCATTATGCAGTGCGTAGGCTAGTAAGTGTTCTGTACATTGTAATTTGTAATACTGTGCGACTGATTGTAGGGAAAGTTACGTTACGGGACGTTATTTCTACAGCGCTTTGTGGTTTTTAGTCACACAAGCCGATATTACAAAATTTTTCTCGTCTAGCCGCAATTTTCGCGGCGGTGGCAGCTTAAAATTTTTGCGGCTGGGTCCCGGCTTAGCCGCGATTTTTGTGGCGGGGCGGCTTAGCAAAATCATGGCGAGGTGGCGGTGGCTAAGTCGACGGCTTAGGGGTCTAAGCATGAGCACCACGGAGGTTAGAAGGTTAAGTTCACTTGGGTGACTGGTTACCTACCAGAATGGTTTACTTTTCTGCTGACTGACAGCGACACCCATCAAAGTACTATCCTGGCCCAGCTAGATTAACTTTGTTGATCGGACAAAATGTGTTAAGGTGTGTACAGGACAACGGAAATGAAATGATATGAAAGTCAAATGCTCCGGCTTTTATTTCATTTCAGCTGTCATTTCATTGCATTTTTATCAGTCTGCCTGCACCTTTAGCATTACACCACTTCACTAGCTGGCTTTTATTTTGACTGTTTAGTGATTTGCTAGCACTGTAATGTTTTGATATCATTGACAGTTATGCTTATTGAGTGCGGAATGGCAAAACAATGTACATATAGCTGACTATGGCAAAACATTCTAAAGTACATTTAAATATTTATTTAATTACATAAGGAAATACAGCAATCAAATGTTTGTGTTATTTGTTACCAAACTTTACAAGAACGCTGGTGAAAAAGTCTGAAAAATACTTGTGTAGAAAGTTGTTTTTAGTTTTCTTGAAATGTCATCGACAACAGGTAGGATGCTTTGCCATTATATCATCGAATTGTGCAACTGTGTTGTAAAAACCGAAGTAGACAGTGGTTTCAGCAGTCTGGATGTTATGAATGACTGGCGTCAATGTAGGCTTGTGTCATAACTCGGTCGCGAGAGAAAACACTGGACATATGGGAGATCGGTATGAACGGCAGCACCTGGTACATCCTGGAGACAAACTATGATCACTGGAAACAGCCGTTCTTTCTCGATGATCGACGCACACCGGCGAAACGCTGCATGAATGCCATGACACAGCAGGTTATTATTCTGATGTTTGTTTGCTACAGTGTTTATGTAATAACAATAATACAATAATGTATCAACAGATACATGTTAAATTGAGTGTGTGTAGTGTAGTTGAGTTTATGTTCGGTGCTTGTTTTTATTGGTGTATTTCCTGCAGTGTTATAATTTCGTATCTGCTTACAGCAGTGTTTGATGCACGTTTGATGTGTTTCAATAAATCATTCATTCATTCACTCATTCGACAAAAATAATGGTTTTCATGATTTCCATGTTTTTGAGATTTTCTACTGTCCCTAGTTATGACAGTTAATTTGTGTCAGAATCTTTTGATTTCTGAAATTTGTGAGATCAGGAACAACAAGTACAGCTGATGTTTTGTTGTCATTGTAAGGTTGTTCTAATTGTCACTATTGGCGAAGTTTTAGGAAGGGCATTGGGCCTGTAAATTTACCGCCAAAGCAACATTTAAATACTGAATACTCAGATGAACCAGATAAGTGACCACGGTCCAAAACCTCATTGTATGTTCATTTTTGGCATCATCTTATTATTAGAGTTGTTTAAAACCTGTCATTGATATCAATGCAGAACGTTGGCTTTGCTGCATTATTCGATGTGCTGTCCACCAAACCTGTGCTAAACAAGGTGACTGAGATATTTTGTTTTGTTTACTTTCTTGTGCTCTTTGTATTTTTATTGTATGTTTTGTGTCTTCGCTGTGATTATTTTAAAATTGTGAATGATGTTAATTTTCTAAATTTAATTCTAATTAATTTGCTAACAGTACATGCTACCATTTTAATTTAAGTATCCTAGTCATTAGTTGACTGTCCTAACTTGTGCTAACTATGGAGAAGTAATTTCTAGATAAAAAAAAGTGAAAGTAGGCATACGACAGTAGTCAGCAAGTTATAAAGATATCTTCATCTTATTCTTATCATGCCAGACAGACTGCAAAAAACTGATGATGTTTTCGTTGTAGTTAACTACGTACAGTGCGCTGATGCAAGCGAGTTTCGGGCGTCTAGAAACGTATCTGCAGTACTGTCCAGACCCCTGCGCTCCATGGTGATAGCGACTCGTAGGTTCATTGTCCACAGATGTTTACCATTCTTGCTAATGTCAGTTATGTAATTTAGATTAATCATGTTAATGAGTTTATTGCTAATCAAGAATACTTTGTAGTCTGTGATGAATGTGCTACGCCTAGTCTGTGTTATCATGTATAAGTAAGTTCGAGTTTTTTGTTAGATTTTCGCACCATAAAATATTTGTATTTTTGTATAATATGTTGGAGTATGTCATGCAATAATAGTGATATTTTGTTATTACATGTTGAAATAGTTAAGACTGTTGTCAGAAGCATTTATTTATAGCCACCAATGGCACCAAGAGTTTTTTTTGCAGGGGGGAAGTAAGGGGTTTGAATATTGGATGTAACATTGAAGTGGAATTTTTTTGTGCAATATTTACATAATAATTGCTGTCAGCTGAGTTTTTTTTATCTCATAACACACGAACATTGATCTCAGCTGGCACATTGCATGGGGATCTCAGTGTTCTCCAGATGTTGTGCTTGGTTTAGGGGACTGCTGTTCACCAAAAGGTGGATGCAGGTCTAGGTAGGAAGTACAGGGTCACTAAGAGGAATGGGGAGGAATGGGGGTGGGGCCATGTGAAGGAAAGGGTGGAAAGAGGGAGGGAATGGGGAGAAAAATGAAAGAGCATCTTGGTGGCTAGGGTGATAGACATTCAGTGATGTAGGCATACAATCCTGTCAAAAAAATTTTCTTTCAAAATTTGTCCAAAAGTGCCAAATTTGGCGTTGAAAACCTCCTGGCTTAGGGGGAAATTTTGGGACAAACATCAAATTCTAAGCACCCATGATCTCCTTTGTTGCAAATTTACAGTGTCTGTCGGAATACTGCAATTTCTTCCCCCCCTACTACTTTTGTAATTCACCATGCTGCTGTAGACATTTTGACTGTTGTCATTGTGTGAGAATGATACTGTAGTCTTACCAATGCTTTGTTAGTAACAGACAGAACTGCATCTTTAGCAACATGGACTTGCAAACTGCACAGTCATGTTACCATGATAACATTGCTGTGGTTTGCAATTTTGTGCTTTCTCTATTTTCATAGCTGTAATCTTGATTGCTAAGATAACTATAGAAGATTATTTTGATTTATGTAGACTGTGTTTGCTTATAGAAATTGCTTGTTGTAAAATAAAATTTTATAAAAATAGTTGTATTTATTTCTGCTAAGAATGTGTTTTGGGGATCTATCTCTTTATTTGTATCCAAAATGACACAAAAAGTTATGAACAGATTTTGGTGATATTTTTGAAGGTTTTGGTGCAGCCCGTGGTCTGGATTTTGTTAGTGGTGTCAAGGCAAGGATGGACTGTGTGTCATCATCATTATGTTATGTAATTACCGGAGTCAAATTTGTTATTTTATGTTTGTTTACATTTTGACTTTATTTTCTAATGCAAAGGGGAACGCGTGACAGCGATGCATGTGTGAAGGCCTGGTGTGAACAAAATCTAAGCTCATAACGATGTTTCATTTAGAGTCGACGGCGGATGACGCCTAGCGCCATATCAAGTGCATGAATTTCAATATTGGCTGAAAATTGCAAATTTTTCTCAACCACTCTCATTTAGCGCCCTCGATCGGGGTGGCCCCTTTCGAATTTATGGAAGAGCTTTACTGATCCTGAAACTAGGAGTCTTCCAGGCAGCCGACGGTGAAGATTTGGTGATCCTAGCTTGTACCGTTTTTGATTTATCCACCCGTGTGACGGACGGACGGACGGACAGAATTGCGATGGCTAAGACGCGCTAAAGCAGTACAGTTGCTGTCGCGCGTAAAAATTGGACGATCCTGTGGGTGTGGCTTTGCAAGTGTACGTTTGCAAACACTGCAACAGTTTCGACTTATGTTTTCGATTTATAAAACAGCAATTCAATTCTCAAGAAACAATCGCACTGTTTGTTTACATACATGTAGCTGAATTAACTTATTTATTCTTGTTTTTGTCTATGGTTAGTCATGAATATGTAAATAAATCGGACCATACTACTTCGACATCGGGGGTGTGAACCAAAAGTTTAAGGTAACGGATAAATATTTTCTATAATTTTCAAAATGCAAACGTAATACATAAAACACAGATAAAACAAATTTGTTTTGAAAATGTAGTCTGCTGTTATATTTTAACAGATATTGCTGCAATAACGAATAATCGTTCACTTTAGTGACAAAACTTTTTATCAATTTTGCTGCACACCCCTATCTAAATAATAGACTATTCCAGTAACAACAACGGACAGTTTCAGAAAATTTAATACGGGTTTCTATGCTGTTTTGTAAACATCCGGTTTGTTTGGTTTATCGCTAGTGTATGGTGGATTATATATAATTTTTGACTCGTTTGCAGTATATATACTTACAATTATGACTTTAAAGACTATTTTCGTGTTTTGCTCTGTATATGCAAGTTTATCTTTGGTCATCTGTGCGCCGCTTTTGGTGATTTTCGTTGTTCAATTGTTGCATTGCTGTCGGACTTGCTTCCGGGTGTATTTTTCGAAGTAGCAGTACGAATCCTAATCCTAATTCGTAGTTGTTATCTAACTTTGACATTTACAGTTTATGTGATACTGTATCACTCTTTGTCAGATTTTTGAGTACATTTCACATTTCTGCATGGATACATTGGATAACGTATGTAAGTAGTGGAGCTGAGTCTGGTTCCGACATCTCACTTATCCAATATACTGTGACAATAATGATGAACTTTGGCGATTCACACATAAATTGTGCGTTCTGAGCTTTGCATGATCTTTGTAACTGTGTCTGTTTTTGTGTTTGTACAGTTTCAACAAAAATGTGCACATAATACTTATCCACCGAAAGGAAGGTAATCATTGTCAGTGTCCATGTACATATTGTTTTATGCATATGTTTGCACGTAATAATATGTGGTTTGTCGTACTATGTGCTATTACTAGGCGTATTTTGGTTGTTGAATACTGTTTACTGTATTGGGCATTTGTATTGTAGGCCACAAATTCCAAGCTATGTTATCAACCTTGACCTACCTCCTGACCAGCGATGGCAGCAGATTGGCAAAGAAAGATCTGCTCAGGTTATAGTTTACAATTTTCTAGGCTGACTTTAGGTTTATATGAAATGTGCCTAATCTTTGCTAAATATATTGTCCTTGATTACATGTGATGTATCACATTTCACGTGCACGTGCAAAATTCTTAATATCTTAGCATTGCTTTGGGGGTGAACTTTTTGATTAGCCATTGGGTGAGCATTTATGTTGGTGGCATCGTTGGTCACAGCAGTGAAGTTACTCGACATTGATCTGGGTTAGTATCGAGATGGTTGACTGTTGGCAGTTATACCATCTTTGTATTCAGCTAAGCTACCCAGGCCAACTCAACCTGGCCATCTCTGTGGGGCTAGACAAGTACTGGCAACAGTTGCAGCTGCTGGTAGGGAAGAAATGGCAAGTTCTTCATACAATAGACAGCATTATGAGATTGATGACTGTCTGGAGGATAACAGGGAAGATTATTAGAACTGCCATTATCGATACATATGCACAATTATAATCAGCAGTTCTTACAGTTTTAGGTTTAGGTCGTTTTTCGTGTCTTGTGTTTTATAAAGGTTAAACTTTCCGTAAAGGTTAAACTTTTAGTTTTGTTATTATGTGTATGTGCAATTTTGCCTGCAAAGGCCGTTTTCGAAATGACCTGTACTGTGTTGGGTGGGATGTTAAACCCTACTCACTCACTCACTCATTCATAATGGTGCTAGGACTATGTGCTGGCTTAATTTAGTTTAACCATCACCAGCTCAAAGCGCTGCAAAGGGTTAGCTCCCATGCAATGGATCTACTTGTCTGTGCTAAATCTTTTTTTCTTGAGCATTTAAAATAAGTTATCATGAAATCGTCACAGAACGTGTTTAGAGAGATTTTTGCCAAGCTGCTGAGCGGTGAACTATAGAAACAAATAACTTTACAAAGTGTGCATATACGACAGAACAGTATTTTGGTTCACCTCTGCAATCTGCTGGTGTCAGTAATTGTCTGGTACTGCCTCTCTGGTCAAGTTGAAGACTGTTACCAACTGTGGAATGACTGCCGGGTGATGTGACATTTGCCGTGTCATTATCCACTTTGCGTAAAGTCATTTTTCTGACTATATTTTGGATTGGACTCCAGTTGCTGGTGGATTTAGCAGTTTTTTTATTTATTAGGTCATTTCAAAAATTTCTCTTATATCGAGTAATTAATTTAATGAAGATGCATATTAATGAGCACATTTGTCAACTGTGCCTGTGATTTTTGGCAGATTGCAAATATTCTTATGACGTTGAAGAAGGTCTTTTTATCATTGAGCAGTGAATTCCAGCACGTTTTTGACTTTATAGATAATTATGTGGTAAGCAAGTGTGACTTAAATTGCTTTATTAATTAGTTATTAGTTCGTCACAGTAATTATTGTTTTATTTAGGAGATTTAATTGTTCGGTTTGAAGATTAGAAAAGCTGACAGTATAGCATTATTTGTTTTTTTAAGCAGGAAGTCTACATTTGTCTCAGCTGCTTTAACTTTGTTAAAATTGACTCCCTGTTTATAAGTAGTGGTGGTTAATTGATTAAATTACTTAAATTATCAAATTATGGTAGTGAATCATTTTTGTTGGTGATCCAGTTATGTTTTACATTAAGTACATAAAGAAATATGGCACTATTTGTGATTTTTGTAGGGTATAGTTCTGAAGCTTATGCCAATGCCTTATCGAGATGAGATAAAAGGTCTTTCCAAGGCTTCAGGCATAAATCTTGGTAAGATGCAGAGACTATTGTTTGCTCATTTTACTTTCAATGTCTTGTTATGATGTTAGCTGTTTATGTCTGTTGCTCATTTTTTAAAGATATATCTTTTATTTAATTTTTTTCATTTTGCACTGGCCGGTTTTTTTTGGGTTTGATGTTATTTTGTAGGTGAAGTACTGCTGTACAATATAGCGTATGAAGTATTTAGCTGGTGTACATCTATCATTGCACAGACTCCAAATGGTTTGTAACCATTTATAAAATAATTTTATGACTTAACTTGTGTATTTTTATGTAACTATCAATGTAACCATCAGTGCAGGTTGCTGGTGTTGTGGTAGCATGCCAAACTTAAACCTGAGGTTGCAAGTTTAACTGCAAAATTCCATGAAATTCCGCGGAAATATCAAAATTTCCCGGAAAAGGGCAAATTCCTCGGCTTGGCTTGCAATTCTGTGACCGACGGAAAACTATGGGCCCTAGTGATGTTAGTGATGTTTTTAGTCTAACATTTTAATCGAGTTTTAATTGATTAAATAAATTTTAATCAAATAATTTTTTAATGATTAATTGGTTGATTATTTTTGCATTACTTATTTACTGCTATGCTGGTGTATAGCAACAGCATGTTGCTTTGCTGGTTTGGCAGTATAAGTACATTCAGCACTTAAGGTTCGTCGTGTGTCTAGGTTTTGGTGTAATTTCTTGTAAAATGAAATTGTAAGAAGCGAATGCTGACATACATGCTTTGCAAGTATTAATCAGTGGAAGTGATTTGCTTCGTTCAACAGGGACGTTATATCACGCACGGAATCTCGACTTTGGATCAAAACTTGGGTAAATTTTTCGTACAACTATTACTGCTTTTGGTTTCAGTTTCAGTTTCACTTGCAAGTCCATACTGTCATGTTTACCGCTGACTTACTTATGATATGAAGCAGACACGAAGGGCAGTGTCACAGGAACTGAATTAATTTATAAACCTTTTGTCATTTTTTTATTTTGCAAACACATGCATAAAAATTGTATGGTGCATTTTTGCATGGCACATTACACATGTAGTGCATTTGTGTAATCTTTTGTTTTTCTGTTGTCAATTCTGTCTGATCATGCAGACATAACTGGCAAGTTTTTTTCTGAGTCTCAACTGTTGTTGCTGTTAAAATAATGTAGGCTAACTTCAAGCTATGACTAGCATAGTGTACATCAGTGTTTTTCAACCTTTTTGCTGCAGCGGAACTTTACATAAGTGTCAAAATCTTTTACGGAACCCCATGGCATGCAATGATCTGTGAGTCCAATGGCATAGGCAAAGTGGAATTTTCAGCGTGTCTGGGCACCGCTGTCCCCAGCGAAGTTGAGAAGCAGAAAACCTGTGGGAGTCTGGGACAAAACCATGAAACGCTGATAAAGCAGTAGGCAAAAGACGTATTTAATTTTACCATATTAGATAATATTATTTAACATTTTTATTTCACTCATAACCAAAAAACACTTTACAAGGCAGTTGCCAACTACCCCAAAAAATATCATTGGATCTTTTACGTTTTTACGCCCACGGAGATCTCAGAACACCCTCCCTCAGCCAGTTGCACTAATAGGCAAAGCTTTTATATTTTTCAAGCAGCATGTTTCACAAAATGAAGGTCTTTGAATTAATGGACACACGATTCCTTAACTCTAACACTGTATGCAAAAGTAGACGGCTAAAAGCGCTAATTTGCAACTAAGCATTCGGTGCGTAGTACTTCTATGGCTTCTTCTGCCGTAATTTCGCATGCCAGGTTATTTTAATTTTTTTTACTGGCGAGTCGCGGAACCTTTGGCAGATGCTCGCGGAACCCTTGGGTTCCACAGAATTCTGGTTGAAAATCACTGGTGTACAGGGTGCGGCAAAAAATAGCTCCCTAAAGTTTTTTGCCGTTTTCTCAGCAACCGCTTGGAATTTTAACATGGAATTTTACAGGTTCATTTACAGTAACGTTCTACATCTAACTGCCAAATGAAATATGATTCTGTTGAAAAACGACGAAATTATAGACTTCTAAACATGACCGCCTACCGATTTTTCAGCATTAATAATGTTTAAGCTAAAAATGCTATTTAATTTTTAAAAACCGGTTACCACGTTACTGCCGATGACGCCACAGTGACGCTTTGACAAGCAGTAATTTATTTTGTTTATAAATTATCACTAAATTGTCGTTCTTTTCAAGCAATCGCCGGCTGCTCACCGGATTCATCTTCCAGCAGGACAGCGCACCAGCACACACAGCGCGCAGCGCAGGAAACTGACTGCAAGCCAACTGTCCAGATTTCATCAGAAAAGACCAATGACCTCTAAATTCGCCGAATGCAAACTCGGTGGACTATCACGTGTGGTGTGCAATGTTGGAGCTTACCGCAAGCTTAAAACAAAGCCAAAAACAATCGCGGAACT